>CAJIBL010000764.1_pt1 | contig 73069 bp, 59 predicted proteins | sample 9199351 | NCBI WGS metagenome assembly CAJIBL01 (sample SAMEA7708304, study PRJEB35096) | sediment metagenome | biome: marine neritic benthic zone biome [ENVO:01000025]; feature: sediment [ENVO:00002007]; material: shallow marine sediment [ENVO:03000034] sea grass bed [ENVO_01000059] ...
GATCCTATCTATTTAATTGCACGCCCTTGAAATACTGGCGCAAATGTGTGAATTTGCTGGTATTTCAAGGGCTTACATTGCCCTGCGGGCAATGGCGGCGCTTCCGTGCGCCGCCTATTAACTTAACAATAACTATTGCCAAGTTAATAACTTGCTCAATACGCAAAAGCCGGTGAATCAAGAGGCTGGTATAAACTTGAGAGCAGCTTCGTCGTCGTTGGAGTAGGCGTAGCAGCCGGCCCAATGGGAGCTGTCTACTATGGCAATGAGTTTTGGCGCGCCAGCAGCGAATTTGACTTTGCCAAAAGCCAGAAGAGAGGTTTCACGCACCTTGTGCTCTTCGAGGTATTCTTTCCATTTTTCCTTGTCAGTACGCTCGATTATACACTTGGCATCCCGAGCGCGGCGTATCTCCGACACCAACTCGTAGTAGTCTACCTCTTCAACTCGCGCCTGCCCCATGAGGACTCCCGATATATCGAGCATTATCGCTCAAACGTGACAATTCAAATGCAAAATTGAGCGCCACAAACACTGATTAATTCAATTATTACAGTACTTTAGGTGCTTTTCCACAGAAAATTTCTATCTTTTGTTTGTTAATACCTGTTTTTCGTGCATAAAGTGAAGGTTTGGCGCGTTTTTCAACCATATTCAGTGAAGTTGATAACAAGACACGGAACACCATCCTTGAAAATTCAGGCTATGTGTATTTCTACGTCAGCGCAGGCACGTGAAAATAAGCACTCTGGTATACTTCTTACCCGTTCCAGCAAAGTACTTACATGGGCGGCCTGTGTTTGCTTGCTACCAGAGCCTGTTGGCGCTAATTTTATCTGCGCTGTTGCAGTGGTTTTATTAATGTCGATGAAAAGCATAAGCCAGCACCACCCGTTGAGCTTTATGGATTAATGTAAACAGGCCCAATGTTCACTATAGCTGCGTGATGGCGTGCTTAAGCCAGCTTGATACAAACATGCAATACAGCTTACCACGACCTTAATATGGCTCGCTGATACGGGCTTTAGAACTGAACCTATTGCACACCTTTTTGGTATACTCCAACACAGAAACCAAGCCGCGTTAAACGCGAATACACCATCCAAAAAATACCATTTAGCTCAACATTACGTTTTGTACGATTAATTTGGAGCCGTTCAAATGCCTGGAAACCAGCCTGGACCTACCGGAACCAATAGTCATCACATAAAAAATGGAACTCTGGCGCGGAATGCCACGCAATCTACCATAGTTATGCGATTGGTAGAAACAGCTCCCGGAAAAGCATTGTCTATTAAACAGTTTATTCAGCTGGTGGAAAAGGAAGAAAAGCGGTATTCAACTGAGGAACAACAAAATACCAAGCTGATGATTACTCGGCTGCGGAAAATCTTTTATGGCAAAGACAGTTGGGACAAGTACCTCATAGAGAGGGCAAAGAAAGTGAAGCGCCCCTACATAACAAAATCTGTTATCAGCGCAAGGGTCAACCTACCCGTGGATTGGGCGCCAGATATGGAGGTAGTAAGAAAGCAATACCTTGTAAGCGACCCTCTAACGGGCAAAACGCCGTTGATTGCCAAAAATCAGGAGATACGTCTGACAAATGGTTCCTACATCGATATAGCGCATGTATTTGCCGGGCTGGATGCAATCAACTTCCCGCAGATGGTCGATGGGCCTTTTAAGGTAAACATTGATAAAAATGTGGATGCAACAACCTGGGTTGGAGACCTGGGTAGTGTTCTGGCAGAACTGAAAATCAAGGAGCTTCAAAAACACAAAGGAAAACTCGGGCCACTGACTACCGCCGAAGCCAATGCCATAATCCACGAGTACGCATCGCCACAGGACCTGCTGGGTAATATCGATGCCTACGTGATAAAAACCAAATACGACATAAGCAAAGCCTCGCAAGGTATGAAAGTTTCGGAAATACTGCGACGGTATTATTTAACAGATTCAGCGTATATTCGTGAACACCGTTACAGCATTTTCGCCACACAGATTGGTTTAACAGGCTGGAACGGTTCAGTGTTCTCGAACGAAAGTGACTGGGTTCGTTACTATTCAGACCAGGTAAATGACGCAGCTACCCTATACCTGGGGGCGAATACGGAAGGCATTTCCAAATATCCTATGGCTATCGGTATGTCAGGAAATAAAGGCGCCACCATGCTTGTTAAGCGATTTCTCACATCACTCAAATCGCGTATTGTTTTAGAGCCATGACAGCTAGCCACGCAAATATAACATTGGCAAATATATCCTGGCCCCTTAAGGCCTTTATTGCAGCCGCCTTGCTAATATCTGGCGCAGCAGCCTACGCAGCGTTTGCTGAGTTGTTTATTGCAGTAATAAACGTCAGTGTCCCCAGAGTTATCTTCACCCCACCTGACCAAAGCAGCTACAACGCAATCTCTGTGCAATTTTTTATTGATACCCCGACTATCTGTTGGGCACTTATCCTGCTGAGTGCGCTTTTGTGCATGGTAAAAATTGTTGCTATAGTTTTTCGATTATTTGGCAATAGAAATGAGAGCAAGATAAATTTTGCCCATGTTTGTTTCTACCTGCTATTACAACTTGTGGCATACGCTGTAATTATTGTAGATATGCTTGGTTCGGCTGGGGATTTTGCCTGATTTCACTGCTGTCCCACAAAGCGTGAAAACATGGATTCGGTGTTTGTTACTGCGACCTTCACCAGCATCGCGCCATGGATGGCGCTTATTAGAGCAACGCAGGAGCAGTTGCCGATGGATGCTGGTGTAGAGCTTACATGGACGTACTTGCAGCGTGTCGCAGTGGCAAATACCGGATTCATGCCTGCACCAACGCTAGCAATCTCCAAGCCCTTTTAAAATCGAGAGTTTCGACCTGGCGACGAAGTAGTTAATGGGACAGCTATGGCCTGATTTATATAATTTGCAAATCCTGTAAGCTGATGTGAAAGTTACCGGGCGAACACATAGTTCAGAAAATACACTATCAACGAAACGGATAACAATAAAAACGATACCCGAAGCTGAATTTTGGCTTTCAGGGTTAAGCTTCTGTCATTGTTAAAATAACTTTTTGTTGCCAATAGGCCCAAATAAAAACCCACCAGGGCGATAATGATGACAGCCAAGGGGAGAGTCATTTGCACGCTCTCATTTACATGGCGTCCAGCAGCGCTTTTTGTACGCTACCCGGGGCGCGCGTTTCGAAATAGGGCTTGCCCATAAGGGCAAGTTCCAGGGCGGCAGCATTGCGTTGGCGTTGATAGCCCTGCTTTAACACATGTATGCATTGCGCTTCAGTGATGGGCTTGCCACAGAGATAGCGCACACCACTTTGGTATTGCGCCATATTTTCCTGCCACCATTGGGCCAGAAGCTGCGGATTGGGCCATGGCAGACTTTCGTCTTCGTCCATAGCCACATCTTCATCGTCGGGGTCTTCCGTTGGACCGGCTTCAAAGCCCTCCGGCCAGTCGGTATCCAAATCCAGATAAGCTAAATCCAGGCCGGTAATCATCGACATGGCCTCTCCGGCAACACGGGCCAATTCGGGTTCTTCCATCATTTTAAGCAGACCCGGAATCCAGTAAGGGTCGCCGCTATAGCCAGCGCCCTGGATAGCCAGGCGCTTGCCTAGTTCATTCTGCGCCAGGTTTTTTAACAGACTGCGGGTATCTTCCATGCTGAGCTTGGCAGGCAGTAATTTTAAGGCACGGCCTGCAAATTCTGTTTTGTTGCTAACTGCATGTAATAGCACATTAAGGCCAGCATTATCACCCAGCATGGTACAGGCCCACGCAGCCCAAAATTGGTAAAGCGGCACATCACTGCGAACAAATTCTTTTAACTGTGGCAGGTTTTGCTTATAGCCCAGCTCTCCTAATGCGCGCAAACACCGGGCAACTAACAGCAGATTGGGATTCTCCTGATTGGCCTGCAGGTATTCATTAACGAGAGCAATAATATCCAGCTCTTTCGCCGCTAGCTGTTTTTTTCTGTGTAAGGCGCAGATATTGATAGCAAGTAAATGATAAGCCGGGTTTCTTGCCCGTAAAAAACCTTCGGCCCATTTTTCTGCAGTTTTCCAGGGGTTCCAGGCACAGGCCGAAACCAACGCGCGGTAATTTTCGGGGTTTTGGCTGGCTTGTTTAATTACCTGGTCCAGCTTAATGCCGTCTTGCAGGGCTATGGCCAACCAGGCGGCTGTGAATATTTCGCCGGGTTCGCCTATTTTTAGATTCGTTTCTACGGCTGGCCAGGCGCTTTCGCCGGCGACTAGTAAGCCGTCTAGCTGGGCTGCTAAACGGTTATCTTGCTCGGCTAAATCGGCGAGATCGTAGTGTGGTTCCGTTACGGCGTCGTTGCGTAAAAGCGATAGCATGGAGGCGTCTTCGGTGTGTTGGTCTATTACTTGTACCAGAATCATATATGATCAATTATCAATCAGTCGTACCAAATTAATTTTCAGAGATATAAGTAAAAAATGTTTTGACATTACACGACTCTCGCCTAATATTAGTATCAACGATGAAATTAACTTGCAAATCTAAGCATTGCAACATTTGACAACCCGAGTCCAATAGCTCCCATCATACTCCAATATATCCTCCTCCCCAATTGACCATAGTACTCCGTCAGCAGTACCAAGCTGATGGCAACTCACCTTTTCAGAAAACCCAAAGTCAACTTCGACTAAATCACCATCTTCAATTCGGTACAACCCCGCAAAAGAAGAAATATAAACATGCCCTTTATACCACTGCACCCCCCAAAATGTTGAGTCAGTTAGCTCCTGCTCTAAAACCCTCCAACAATCACCATCTCCGATAATTATTATTCCTTTCTTACCAACGACATATACTCTTCCATCTCCTGCACAAAGTACTTTTTCCAAATGTATATTCGTGGGTACTTCTTGCTTGACCCACGAGCTATTTAAACAGCGCCATACCTCACCATGAAACCCTACGACATAAACGTCGTTCGTACTATAACCATGTATATGAGACAATTTTAAGGTATCAGGCAATCCTCCATCCATACACAACCATTTATCCGGAGCCTCCATTCTGTAAACCATTCCTCCAAAACCAACTGCATATGCATATCCTTCTACAGTATTAATAGATCGAAACCCACCAGATCGTACGTGTTTTTTTTGAGGATCACAAGCCTCAAAAACATTACCACCAATAACCCCTGATTTTGTTGTGACACAATAATAACCAAGCTCAGCTATATCAACATATCCAAATTCAGGCACATCACACATACAAATACTTTGAGAATTAAAGTTGCGACTACCAATTCTATTGATAGAACCATCCCATTTTAATATTTCAGAATGTGGATTATCCTGCTCTTCTTCTGGGTTACATACGATTAAGTAACCTATATCTCCGGACCTTAACACTGCAGACCTTATTAAGCGTTGATTTAAGGACAAGCTACTATTCATCATAAAACCTTTAATTTATCAAAATGTTAATTTATAAGGAACCTTCAACCTTAACTGTAGATACCTCTCCAGCAGTAGTGGGCCGAACTTTGTCATCAGGAGCAACACCCATTTTTTTATGGCCATCCCTAACTTGAGATTTGGTACACTCCTCATCACAGCCAGTTACTTCGTGTACAGCTTTCGCACCGGTAGATTCAGCATCACCCGCATCCCAACGAGCATCACTCGAAATAGATTTTCCTGTATCCGAAAGCTTATTCTTAACCTTATCATGAGAAATTGTTAATTTATTTGTTTCAGTATGGATTTCTGAGTGTTCTGTATCTCCGGAATGCCCTTTTCCTTCAACACAAACACAAGGAGCCCTTTTGGCCCTGTACTTATTCTTTCCAGCACTATTCTTTAGTAACGCTCCAACATCTTGTTGGGCTCTAGTTTTTTTACCTGCAAATCCATCTTATAAAATTGAGACTTTGGCACAACATGGTGTGGTGTTTTACCATCGCAACAACGGTCACTTTTCCATTCCTGAAGAACGCATTTAAGCGCCTCGTTACATTTCTTGTTGGCACACATTGCAGCTTTTGTGGCTTTACGATTCACTTTTCCGCTTTTATACTTTTTAACTAGAGGCGCGCCATCTTTGTCTTTACCTTTTATACACTTTTCTTCTACTTCCTTTGCTGTGTTCTTACATGGATGATCAGAATCAACCGAAAATGCCATGGCATCTAAAAAGGGCCATGGAAGAGCCGCATTTGCATTTGGAGAGCTATGATTGCTTGTCAATGTATCTAGATGCCGAACAGCATTTTTGCCCTCAATTTTTATATCGCTGGACCAGCTGGTAAATATTACTTTACCCGAAAGATTGCTATTTATCATGCCTTTCTTGGCAGTTTTCGCAGCTTCATCCCCCATACACTTTTTAAAATTAGACGAATCCCTTTTCATTACCGGCTTTTTACTAATAACAACTTTCTTTGTGCCTTTATCCGTATCTGAAGCCTTACTGGTTAAAGGATAAGGAATAGGCACACCAGGCGGCGTGGGTGGCACCTTATCCGGCGGGGTAAAGCAAACGTCCGGGAATGCGGCAATAACTTTTCCACTACCGGCTTTGCAGGCCAACTCTCGCCCATTAGCAAAAACGTCATTAGCCATTTACCACCACCTTATGGGTAAACACAGCAGCCCCCCGCTTTCCGTCACTGTTAGACAAGTGTTGTAGCATGTTTTTCCCTTCATCAAAGGCTTTCTCGTAGGCCAACTTAACATAGGCAATTGATGCGATACCGATTGCCGCACCAACCTCACCAATACAATCTGTGATGTGCCACAGCGGGAAGCCCTCTTTGTGAACACGCAAAAATCGACCGACAACCAAGGCTGTTTCTTTAAACCAGTATTGCTCGCCGGCCACGTCAACAATACGAAAATCCATTTCATTCATGGAAGTGTTCGCTTCCTCGAAGGCGTTGGCTATAGCTTCACTCAAGCCTTCGGCCCTAAGGGGAATATCCGAGTCTATTGTTGCCTTCTCTACGCCAAAGCCGATACCTTCACAGAGTAATTGAGGCTGCTGTTCTGCTTTAGGTGCTTCCACCAGAATAGCTGCAGCAGCTTCTCCGGGAATAAAGCCATTTGAATTTTTACTGGTGAGAATTCTGTCCTTTTGCTCATAGGCTTTTATAGACGCGGCGACAAGCAGTGTGTCTACACCTGCGACAATTACTTTGCTTTGGTTTTCGTCGTAGATCAAGCCACGCGCTCGCAGCATACCTACCAAGGCCCCCACTCTTCCATGCTCAACGATATAAAAAGGCCGGGAGAAGGTAATATCCAATTCTTTTTGTGTTTGTTCAAATATTTTGCTACTTAAATGAGCAAAGCGACCGGATCTTTCCGTTTCGGAAGGGCATAGAACGATGGATGTATCAACCAGGTTAATAGCGCCCTGTTCAGCACATTCCAGCAGCGCCATTGCCAGCATTTTTGCCAGCTTGACTACACCGCGCCAGGGTTGTTCCAGTGGCACCTCACAACCTAACATCCATTCGCCGCCTTCATCCATAAAGTGCGTATCCTGAAAATTATCAATAGCCGCACGAATAGCAGCGCAGCTGCTTGGTGCATCCAGGCCAACGCCGGTTACCATGCCCGATGCCGTGATAGCGAGCGTTTGATTTACTACTTCAGTCATCATCATCTTCCTTACCGATAGCAGCAAGGGATGGATAGTAGGTTTTTCCCAACTCGCGTGCTCGCCACCAGGCCCTGGATTTTTTGCCGGCTAATACTTGTGTTATTTCAAAAATATTCTGTCTTAATGGAAGATTAGCCCTCCACACTATGCTAAAAATTCCTTTATCCGGCTCAATAATCAAGGTATCTGCAAGCCCATGAGTATGCACATCGTCCAGGCGATTTCTAAAATAGACGATTGGCACATCAACAACGGGGATCTGAAATGCTGTTTTACCGCTTTCCGTAAGGTTATGCAGTTGAACCCACTCCCCTCCCCTCAGATAGTCACATTGTTGGTCTTCCGGCGCACTTTGGTAGTAACGCTCGTTAAAATCGCCCGGCAAAAAAGGGAAGGTTTCATCTACCCATTTTTGATCGTAGGTGCCTGCGTGTTTAACCCTTTCTGGCCAGCTTCTGCCCATTACCCCAAAACCCATGGGTTTGTATTCACCTGTTGGGCTACTGATGCTTTTGCCTCGCTCTTCGGTATTGGGCAAAGGGGTATTATTCACCAAGTCGTTATCCAGGTAATAGTGATAGCCGCAGCCAATAGGATTTGGCATGTAGGCGTTGCGTTTTTCTTCGTTGTGGTGGAAGTCGTCTATACCACCGAAGGCTACATCGTAGCTGATAAACTTTTTCGCAAAGGGCTCTGGTGATGTTTTTGCGATACCGCCTGCGCCGGTGTACCAATAACGGTCGCCGACCACGGTAAATACTTTTTCGATGGTGGAGACTTTTAAGCCAACATCAATGGATTTAACTTTTTTCCCTTTCGGGGCATAGGCAGAGCCATTAAGCAGAACATCGCAACGTTTTTTTACGGGCGCGTATTCACACTCATACAGTGTGGCGGAGAAACCGGGTTCGCCTGTGGCCACATCGGCCTCAACAATGGGTTCTTGTGTTGCCGCCAGTTTCGGCGCAGTACCATCCAGCGGCAAGGTAAAGGTACCTTTTACCACCACTACCAGGCTTTCACGGCCGGTTTTATCTATACCCTGGGTATAACCGGCTTGCATTTTTGTTGCGTTTATTAAGTCCATACCGTTAACAGGCTCTAGTTCAGCTGAACAGATCCACCTTTTATTCTGTTGCAGCCCGAAGAACGACTTAAGAGGTAGGCCCCTCTTATTAGCACTTTGCCCGCGCGCGTAAGTGTTATGCTGGCTTTACCACACTTTAATACGATTTCTTTTTTTGCATTAAAGGTAATGTTTTCTCCATCAATTTGTGCCACTGGTGCTGTTACGGGTTTATCCAGCTCAACTTTGCTGTGTATGCGGCCCATGATCAGGGGTTTTTCCGGGTCGCCATTTTCAAACAATAAGGCGACCTCTCTGCCGATATCCCCGGACAGCAGGGGTACGAGCGACCTTGCCTGCAAACCCACCTCCGATGGGCTGTTGGGGTAAGCAATAAGGGCTTTGCCTTCGTTGTCGATACCCATTAACACGCCGATAACTACATCTGCGCTGGAAAAATGTTTGGTGTCACTGGTTTTACTGCTCTCAGTGCGCGTTTTTGGATCAAAATAGTTTACGGTCATATAAGCTCCGTGTTTTAGCACTTTACTAATTTCATTATTAGTCTTAGTTCTGCAGTATTTTTTTGCCCTTCATGGTGAGGTTTTTACTCGCCTTGGCGTTCATTTTTCCGCTTGCGGTAAGGTCTACATTTTTACCATTAATATTGAATGTACCGTCTTTTTTCATGGTAATGGAGGCTTTGCCGGTAACAATGGAAATCTCTTCATCGGCGTTAATGGTGACTTTCTTGGCGTTAAGGGAATAATCTTTGGTGGTTTTTTCTGAATGAGAACCACCAACGCTAACGGAGAGGTTGCCACCGGTACTGACAGATTTATTTGAACCGATGTTTTCTGAGCTGTTAGCACCAACATTTACAGATTTAGCGGCGCCTATAGATTGAATTTTTGCAGCACCGACGGTTTCGGTAAAGGCCGCACCAATGGTGAGTTCCATTGCAACACCCACGGTTTCCGCATAGTTAATGGCGACGGTTTCTGTAAGGTTGCTACCCACATTTACCGACATGTTTGAACCGATGCTCTCGCTATGGTTGCCGCCAACTTCAAGGCTTTTATCTGCCCCGATGCTTTCTGCATGGTTAGCGCCAACGGTAATGGTTTCGTTGGCGCCAATGCTTATTGTTTCGTCATTACCTACAGTGAGGCTATTATTGTTGGTGATATTTTCTGTGCGGTCGTTGCCAACGGATTCACTTTTGTCGTTGCCTACATCCAGAGAGCGGTCCACACCGATGGATTCTGTGCGGTTATTTTTTACCACCTGGTTGTAGTCTTTCTCTGCCTGCACGTAAAACTCTTCGCTGCCGGCTTTATCTTCCAGACGAATTTCGTTGCAGTTCGCGGCACTACCACCGGGCGAGCTGCGGGTTTTAATACCGGACTGGGTTTTACTACCCGGCAGGCTGTAGGGGGGCATATTGTCGGCGTTGTAAACAACACCGGTAATCAAGGGGCGGTCCGGATCGCCTTCGAGAAAATCGACAATTACTTCGTGGCCAATACGCGGAATAAACTGGGAACCAAAACCGGGGCCCGCCCAGGTTTGCCCTACACGAATCCAGCATGAACTGTTTTCATTGCTTTCACCGTAGCGATCCCAGTGAAACTGCACTTTTACCCGGCCAAACTCATCGGGAAATATTTCTTCGCCAGCCGGCCCAACCACTTTGGCTGTTTGCGGCCCCTGCACTGCCGGTTTTGCGGTTGTGCGCTGGCTGCGGAAATTGCTACTACTGAGTATTGCAGCAAAACTGCACTGGAAAGGCTCCTGTGCTTCAGCCTCAGCGGATGAATAATCATTTACGGCTACATCGTACTGGGCCTCTGTAACCAGGTATTCGGCATTCTGGTCGTCTCTCGGGTGCTCGGCCAGCGTAAACAAGCCACCGCAGCTCATTGAGCGAGCATCGGTGTCTGCACCAACCTGAGCGAAATTCGCGTGCAGCTCTTCTATGCGCGCCAGGGCATACTGTTCACCATCACTGGTTTCTGTGTATTCCCCCGGATAATCGTAAATTTCATAGTTTGCGTTGGCGTGTTCACGGGGGATTGCCCGGTTAGCACTCAGGTCGCTTTTTGGTTTTTTAAAATCGTAATCCTTCAGGGCGTAGGTTCCGGGTTGCAGCTCGCAACTGGAGGCCCAATTGGAGATGGAACGCTCACCATGGCGTACACCGGTGTCACTGTGGTGAAAAGCGATTTCAGACTCACCGGCAATTGCATCGTGGCCACTGTAACCTTCGGTGAGTACAAGGGTGTGCTTATCTTCTTTGTGGAGGAAATAATAATAAATTCCCTCCTGCTCCATTAATCGGCTGACAAAATTAAAATCCGATTCACGATACTGCACACAGTATTCCCAGGTACGATAGCCACTATTAAGACGAAATTCGTAATCACTAAAACCATGAATATCGAATATCTCTTTGATGATATCGGGAACGGTCATCTCCTGGAATATTCGGCAATCGGAATTACGGGTTAAAAACCACAACCAGGGCCGAATATCAGCCGAGTAATTCGCATAGTTGGTAGAACGCCCCTGCTGGGAAAAACGGCTAACGAAACCGTGAAAATAGCGGCTTTCATCGTCTTCTGTTTCCACTTCCACGCAAACGGCTTTACCGATAATGGCGTTAGGGTCTATATCTTCTTTTTGGCCTCGGAGACTAACCTGGTAGTGAAACATACGCCCAAGTGCTTCCTGGCCACTCATATGGAGTAACAACAGGTCCTCGCCGAGAGGTGTTGTTATTTTTGCTTGTCGTTCGTTAGACATGGCAATATTTCACTTTTAGTTAAACTGATAACTGAATTCTTCGTTTTCAACACGAATACCTACACCTTGAACAGGCACGGAATTCATCATACGTTCCAAAAATACTTTGCTGAGCTCGGGCAAGACGGTGTTCGTCAGTATGGTGTCGATCATTCTCGCACCACTCTCGCGCTCGGTACAGCGCTGGGTGATCAAATCGATAACTTGTTCATCGTAGTTAAATTCTATGCCGTAATTATGTTTAATTCGTTTCTCTATTCGCGCTAACTGCAATTTGGATATCGCAGCAATCATGTCATCGTTAAGTGGGTAAAACGGTATGGTGACCAAACGGCCCAGTAAAGCAGGCGGAAACACCTTTAGCAGTGGCGCTCGCAGAGCCTTGTTTATACCTTCCGGGCTGGGCATCAGCTCCGGGTCTTTACACAGACTGTCGATAAGTTCCGTGCCGGCGTTGGTAGTGAGAATGATGAGTGTGTTTTTAAAATCGATAGTTCTGCCTTCGCCATCTTCCATCCAGCCTTTATCAAAAACCTGATAGAATATTTCGTGAACGTCCGGATGCGCCTTTTCCACTTCGTCCAGTAATATTACGCTGTAAGGCCGCCTGCGCACCGCTTCCGTAAGCACGCCTCCTTCGCCGTAGCCGACATAGCCAGGAGGCGCCCCCTTAAGGCTGGACACAGTGTGTGCCTCCTGGTATTCACTCATGTTTATGGTAATGATGTTTTGCTCACCACCATAGAGCGCCTCTGCCAGTGCGAGTGCGGTTTCTGTTTTACCAACACCGGAGGTTCCGGCCAGCATAAATACACCGATGGGTTTATTGGGGTTATCCAGGCTGGCACGAGAGGTTTGTATGCGTCGGGCTATCATGTCCAACGCATGGTTTTGACCAATAATGCGTTTTTGCAGTAAGTCCGCCAGCTTGAGTACCGTTTCGATCTCGTTTTTTACCATCTTGCCAACGGGTATACCTGTCCAGTCCTGCACCACGGAGGCGATCACCTGTCGGTCTACCGTGGGCAGTATTAAACCGCTTTCCCCCTGCAGCACCGCAAGCTGTTGCTGTAGCTCTTTAAGATGCGCCAGCAATTCGCTTCGCTCGGTTTCTCCCAGGCCTTGCTCATCTGCTACCGTTTCTGGTTCTTGATCAAGGGCTTTATCCGGAGCCCGTAATTGTGCACGTATTTTAAGAATCTCCGAGACCAGTTCATTTTCCTGGTTCCATTGATTTTCAAGTTTTTCAAGGCGTTGCTGTTCGTCCTGCAATTTACTGCTAGCGATTTTTTTTCTATCTTCAGCGTCCGCGCCAACTGACTCTTCCTTTTCAATAATCGCTATTTCTGTTTCCAAAGACTGGATGGTTTTTCTGCAGTCATCCACTGTAGCAGGCACCGCATGCTGGCTAATGGCTACTCTGGCACATGCTGTATCAAGCAGGCTTACGGATTTGTCCGGTAGCTGCCTTGCTGGTATATAGCGATGTGAAAGTTGTACAGAGGCTTCCAGCGCTTCATCCAGCAGTAATACTTTATGATGCTGCTCCATTGCGCTGGCGATTCCGCGCATCATCAACAGTGCTTTTTCTTCACTCGGCTCATGTACTTGCACCACCTGGAACCTGCGTGTGAGTGCCGGGTCTTTTTCAATATGTTTTTTATATTCAGCCCAGGTTGTTGCACCAATAGTTCTCAACTCCCCTCTTGCCAAGGCCGGTTTCAATAAATTCGCAGCATCACCTGTGCCCGCTGAGCCACCTGCGCCGACCAGGGTGTGGGTTTCATCAATGAAGAGTATTATCGGTTTCTCTGACGATTGAACCTCGGAAATTACCTGCTTTAAGCGTTCTTCAAACTCCCCTTTCATACTGGCGCCGGCCTGTAACAGGCCAACATCCAAGATGCGTAGTTCTACATCGACCAGTGGAGGTGGCACATCACCCATGGCAATACGCTGAGCAAAGCCTTCTACCACTGCCGTTTTACCAACACCGGCCTCACCCGTAAGGATGGGGTTGTTTTGCCTGCGACGCATTAGAATATCAACAATTTGACGAATTTCTTCATCGCGCCCAACAATGGTATCCATGCTTCCACTCCTGGCCTGCTCCGTTAAATCAACGGTAAACTGCTTGAGCGCTTCCTTTTTTCCCATCTCGGCCGGACCGATGGCCTCACTGTACTCGCCCGGCGTTGATGCGTTGAAACCATCAGTAGCTGCCAGGCCGTGTTCGGGAGAACCGCCTACTATCTCATCAAAATGATCACTTAGCTTATCGTATTTGAGTTTTGAAAATTCCCCGGATATAGACTGCAAGTGATTAAATAGCGAGCGGGTGCGAATAATACCGACGATTAAATAGCCGGTACGTATTTGAGAGTCACCAAACAATAAACTACCAAAGACCCACGCCCGCTCTATTGTTTCCTCCAGCTGAGAGGAAAAATCCGAAATTGAGGTAGAGCCTCGTGGAAGGCTGTCGAGGCAGTCCGTTATATCCTTGGCCAGTTGCGAGGGGTTTACATCGAACTCTTTAACAATGCGGTGCAGGTCTGAATCCTGCAGTTGCAAAATTTGATTAAACCAGTGCACAAGCTCAACATACGGGTTACCACGCATTTTGCAGAATACGGTTGCGCTTTCTATTGCCTTGTATGCAATTTTATTCAGTTTTCCAAATAAAGCCGTTCTATTGATTTCCGACATATGTTTTCCTATCCGTTATTGCTTACCAAGCCAATTCCTGCTGAGGGCTGACATATAGCTGGTCAAAATCCTCACCGATGTGTTCTTCAAATACCCATGTTGTCCAGCCAAGGCGTGAAAATTCACCCAGGCGGGCGGGTCTGGTTTGCTCGTCTTTGAGGACCAGTTGCAGATCCCAGTCGAATTCTTCACCAAGATAATTCTTCATTAACACCGATAAACTGTGAAGATTTTCAGAACCGGGCAAAAAACGCTTGTATTCATCCAGACTCAGAGGGCCAAATACCAGACTTAGTTTGCTCTGGCACTCCCATACGCGTTCACCCAGAGTGCTGTCCAAGCCCAAATGGCCATAGGCAATATCGTCGGCCAGATAGAACCTGTTATGCTCAGGAATTTCTAGCCAACTACCGACAAATTGCTTTAAGGCTACAGGCACCTTAAAAAAGCTTCCGATTACGGCTAAAAGCCCCTCTTCATTTCTACACTGTTGCGAAAATCGCCCCGCAAAAAAACACATGGCTGTTTCTGCCGAGTTCCTCTCCGTCTCGTTTTCTATACGTTTGCCGAAGAAACTCTTGACTCTTTTGTAGAATCTATCCTCCTCTGGCCTGTCCCAGCTAACATGAGCTTTGGAGTCAGCCCATGCTCTGTAGAAAAAACTTAACAGGCGGTGATGAAAAATATCTACAAACCTGGAAAAGCTTTCATCATCAAAGTGCCGTATTCGCTCCCTCGCATATTCAGTTAAATGTAAAGGCATTGGCCCATTTGGGCCAAACACGCCAAAAAACAACTGTTCCAGCCTTGCTATTCCCAGCTGCTTGTCAACCTTGTAACTGGAAAATGTTGATGGGCTAAAAGCCATCGTTGGCTCCTGTCCCAAACGCACCCAGTCGTCGTCCGGTTTAGCCGCATAGCCCAACCTTGGTTTATCTTTATTAAGGTTTTCCAAAATTCGCAGCAACTGGTAGAAATCATACCGGTGTATCTGCGAGTCCAGGCTCCTTAAAAACGCATGCTGGTCCATAATTTACAAGGTATGCCTTTTGCCTATTCGAACGGGCCATACCTTGATATCTCCACGTTCAGTAGACCTAATCACGGTTTCTGTAAATGAGTTTATTGAGACCAGCCTTGCAAAAAACCGTTCTAACATAGCTCCCAGGAGGAACACACCGGTACCGGTAAAAGCCGCCTCTTCAAATTCCAGTTCTATTCTTAACCCTTTACCAAACGCTATGGGGCCTGTAGCCGGTATACGCCGTGTAACCTGTCCACTTTTAACGGAAACTATGCCGTCGATCTGTCTTCTGAGAGTTGTATTCATTTTCCCGGCCAGCAGGCTTAACAACTCGCGAATAGAACCCGTACCGGAATCGGAATCATTACCTACCAAAGACAGATAATTTAAAGAAAGCATATTAATCAAGCGCCAGGGCGCATCACCTTCTTCATGCACCAGCGAAGGCAGGGGGCGATTAAGGCTGCCTATACAGCATACCTTTTCTACAGGGGCACTGGTTTCCAGTGTGAAATCTGTGTTATCTCCACCCAGATTAAGGCTTAGGGGAAGGTCTCTGTTGGTACACATACCCCTTACCTGTAACTGTTTAAGCTTGCCGCTGAACGTTGCTTCTTTACCATCAACCAATGAAATATAGGTTTCACTTCCAACGTAGCTGGTACGAGTGCCCTCTCGCTTTTGTTTGCTGGAAAGCTTTCGCCGTGCTCGTCTGGTACAGTAATACGCTGAGTCTGCATTATTGTTTTTTGAATAATTACTGCTGTAAAACGGCAAGAAATTGATTAGTTTTTCATCACCAACGCTATAACCCGTTACCGTATCAATGGAAAATACTTCAAAATCCATTGGTCGAGTTCGATCAGCGACCAGATGGTACTCGGATTGCTCGCCCGAAACGTTAATGTTATCCAACCTTTTGGGAAAAAGGTTTATGACTGGTGTGCAATGTAAACTGAAATCCTCGGCACTTATGCGATTTTCAAGCTCTGGATCATAACGATCAAACAGAAGTACTAGATTTACACTACTGGTAAAACAACGTTTAATAGAGCTGGAGAGATTCACAAAACGTGCAAACAAAAAGCGCTCTGGAAATATGAAATATTCTCTTAGCAAACGATAACCACTAAAGGTACGCTGGTCTACCGGGAGTAAACTTTCGCTATCGTCGAAACCAATTTGTTCAACAGCCCCGCCGCCAATTCGTTCCACCCACGGATCCAGTTCGTCCGAGGACTGCAGGACAATACCGCACAAATTACCAAATATTTGTTCATATATCCGCATGGCCTGCCCGGACTGTCCCGACAGGTATACAAGTAAGCTATCGAAAGACACTTCATTCAATGGCTGATTTGTGGAGGTTTTCAGCTTTATACGTAAACCAGCTCTTACTTTCTGATTAGCACGGTCTGTGTACCCGTTATATGCACCTACATTAGAAAAATATTCAGCATTGGCTATTTCTATAGGCCATAGTGTTACATCCTGCACAGTTCTGAATTCGCACGCAGTTTGCTGCCCCCTGGACAGGTTGGCGCGCATGGATGTATCGCGGGGTATGGTAAAACCGTCTTCAATTCCTGCGTTATCTATAGGCCGTATTTGAACCATTGCAGTAGAAGGCGTTTGAGTGAGGTACTGTGGACTGATTATCTCCAGCAAATTTTGTGTAAACTTTGGATATTCTGCATCCAAGCGCAAGTGTACTCTAGCACTTAGAAATGCAAAACCCTCCAGGAGGCGTTCGACGTAGGGGTCTGATGTTTCAATACCATCAATTCCGAGCCGGCCGGCCATTTTCGGAAACTCCTTAGCATATTCAGCGCCCATTTCGCGCATAAACTGGAGTTCTCGTTCGTAGTATTTAAGATGCTGAGGGTCCATCAGCTAGCCCTATCACCTTTAGACAAGTTAAATGCACCTGTTTCTAGATCTATCTCGGAGTTAATTATCAGATGCTCCGGGGTTGGCTGGCCCCAAACATCACATTCAATATCAAAAAACAGAGAGTTTAAAGACATGGCATTGCGCTTTTTAACCTCCACTTTTAATGTTTTTTTTAATATCCTGGGCTCGTAATTCAAGATTATATTTTTTATACGGCGTTGTAGTATGTTTACATCAATGTTACTTGCCACAACACCCGTTAAATTTGGCACACCGAAATTTAATACAGAGTTTTTTGTATAATTGTAAGAATCCAGATCCTGCGTACATTCCAGTGAGGTGGTATTCAACAACCACGCCATATCTCTAGCTACCAGTTCTTTGAGCTTTCTGGCGTTAATGGTAAAATTATCTATTTTCTGTGCATTATTGTACAAAGGCTTTTCCGGCAGAATCTCTGTATGCATAAACTCAACCAAGGTCGTGAAACTTGTATCAGTACCCTCAACAACAGCAGTAACCGTTTCAGAAATCTGTTCACATATTGCTCGTATCTCCGATACCAATAAATCTGTATCCCCAAGTTCTTCCCTAACACTATCTTTGAGCTTTTTTAATCTAGCCTGATAAGTCGATTTATTTCTTGAGCCTGATGTGCTTGAAGCCAGATCTAGCAGCTCATCAAGCATGGTCAGCTGCCTAAGATAACGAGCACTGCTTTCTCCTAGCACAATCAACTGTTGCAACAACACGTGCTGCCATATATCGGAGATAAACCTGAGCACGGGAACAGCAATATTCTTCCCCTCAGATCGGTTGACAAGCTCCCGTTTAATAACGGTTTTTTTTGTATAGCGATCTGTTACATCCTGGAGTGACTCATCGGTTAACCGGTCGAGTAACGAGGGCTGCAACTGCCATTTTTGATAGACATCAGACACTGTTTTAACCTTTATGACTATTCCATATAGTGCTATCGTAAACTGAATTCTATTTCTTCTATTTCTAGTAGCGAATATTCATTCTCGTTTGTAATAAGTGTTCGCAAGCCTGTTCCGATAAATACGTTATCACCCATTTCCTTCCAAATCGTTTCTTTCGAAAGCGTGCAACTAACTGATGCTTTACTTTCGGTCTGTGGGTAGCGAACAGGTATAAATGCAACGCTTTCGCCTTCGTTTACCCAAGTAAACCTCGCCGGAAGCCAAACCAGATCTCTAAGGTCTGTGGGTTTATCAAGGGATATTTTAGAGATAGAATTAAATGGCACCCAATAATAACTACCGTTTATAAAGGCTTCTAACATCGGCCCAAAGCGAGAATCCCCATCCATAATCCACTCAAAAACATTACCATTAATACTTCCACCGGAGGCGGGAGACTCTTGTTGAGCCTTTTGTATTACTTTAACTGCTTTGCTTTCTTTATTTTCGTTAAACAAACGAAGTGCCGTAACATAATGCGCAACCCAGGGGCCCGGCTTTCCGAAGATTGTGGGGGAATTATTCCTGGCACAAACGCCCTCCCGCAAGCTTTCACATCGTAATACTTGCTCATAGCTCTTACACATGGCCAGAGCTGCATCGTCCATTTCTGAAATTACATTTAACTGGGTTAGAGCTTTCTCCCAGAAACCAAGAACGCAGAACAGCTGAAACAGGAATATTCTGTATTTTACATTTGATGGATCATCCCGAATGCAGCCCTGCAATGCAGCAAGCGCCCCTTCAAGATCACCTTCTTTTAACAGTTTCTCTGCGTCCATTGGCTTCTCTCATTATTGATAATTAAACGACTACGTTACTTGCAATGTTGTAACCAAACTCTACTGCAGCACCTGCCGAGCCAGCATCATCCTGTGGCGTATAGATTTCCTTAAACTCAGCAAAGTTCAGAGTAACAACTTCTGTAAGGCGGTCTCGCTCAGAATCGACACTAGCCCCCAACTCAAACGAGCTGATAAGAATAGATGTTAATTCTATTGCCAGATATTCAATTGGCTCTTCACCGCCAGCCTTTCTGAAAACCAGCTTTCCTGTCGGAACGTGAGTACCTGTACTCAGGTGCTTTAACAAAGCAGGGGTAGATTTATCAACATATTTTTCTATAACGATATCTTGAAAACTTGATTTACCAGAACCGCCACCAAGCCCTTCATGCATGGTGCCGCTTTGTGAACCGGACCATTTAACACTGATTACCTGAATTTTATCGGCGTACACAGAGTCAACAGACTCACCGTCGATCCCTTCTAACTCTAAAAAAATATCAACAGCCATACATTTCTCCTTACCATTTTAATTTTTGCCTTTTAAGGCAGTTTATACAACTTGTCAGTTAAAAATTATTCAACCCCATAAAAAATAGGGGTGGCATCTATAAAGATATTTATTTCGCAGACGGAAGTTTTGACACAAGACTAAGTGCCACTGTCAAACCTTCCAGTTGATAATGTGGTCGCAAAGAAAACCTGGAAGTGTAGTAGCCAGGGTTTCCTTCTACTTCTTCCACAACCACTTCTGCCCCCGCCAATGGTTTTCTCGCTTTTGTTTCTTCCGTTGAGTTTGCTGGGTCACCATCGACGTAATTCATTATCCAGCTTTGCAACCAGCGCTGCATCGCCTCTCTGTCTTTAAAAGAACCTATTTTGTCTCTTACGATACATTTCAGATAGTGTGCGAATCTCGTACTTGCAAACAAGTACGGCAAGCGAGCAGACAGATTTGCGTTTGCAGTAGCATCCGGGTCATCATATTCAGCTGGCTTTTGCAGAGATTGCGCACCAATAAAGGCAGCAAAATCAGAATTTTTCTTATGAAGCAAAGGCATAAACCCATTCTTCGCGAGTTCTGCTTCCCGCCTGTCGCTGATAGCAATTTCCGTAGGGCACTTCATATCTACCCCACCATCATCTGTAGGAAAAGTGTGGGTAGGCAAACTCTCTACTGCACCACCGGATTCGATACCACGAATGCGAGAACACCAACCGTACATCTTAAAGGAACGGTTTATATTTACCGCCATTACATATGCAGAATTTGCCCAGGCATATTTTTTGTGATCCGCTCCTACGGTATCTTCCTCAAAATCAAACTCCTCAACTGGCTCGGTTTTTGATCCGTAGGGCAGTCGCGAAAGAAATCGGGGCATAGCAAGCCCTATGTAACGTGCATCATCCGATTCCCTTAATGAACGCCAACCGGCATATTCTGGCGTCTGAAATATCTTGGTAAGATCTCTCGGGTTGCTAAGCTCTTGCCACGAGTCCATTTGCATAACGGTTGGATCAGCTGCAGTGATAAATGGAGAGTGTGATGCAGCCGATACCTGGGCTATTTCTCCGAGCAATTCAACATCTTGAGGGCCATGGTTAAAGTAGTAATCACCAACCAGGCATCCATAGGGTTCACCACCGAACTGTCCGTACTCTTCCTCGTAAACTTTTTTAAATATCGGGCTTTGGTCCCAAGCAGTGCCTTTAAACTTCTTGAGCGTTTTACCTACCTCTTTCTTGGAAATGTTCATTACCCGTATTTTTAACATTTCATCAGTTTCAGTATTATTGACCAGAAAATGTAACCCACGCCAGGCGCCTTCCATCTGCTGAAAATCTTGATGATGAATAATTTTGTTAACCTGGTCTGTCAACTTCTGGTCAATCTCCGCAATTAAAGCCTGAATTGTTCCAATAACATCCGATGATATAACGGCCGTCTCTTTTAGCAACTGCTCTGCGAGTGTCTGTACGGCTGTTTCTACCGCTTCACGTGACCTTTCTGATTTAGGTTTAAATTCTTTTTGCAGCAGCCCTGCAAACTCGTCTGCTTCAATAGCTTCTACTGGTGCATCTTCAGCTTCTGTGGCCATGGCGTCTTACGCTCCTCGGAATTTCTATACAATTTATATTTACTAAAAAACCTACGTACGGTAATGAATTAGCTATTTTTGGTTATTCGTCTTGCGGCTTTTTATCTGCTAGAAGCGATTGAAGCAGCGCTGAATCACCCATAATTTTGCCAATTAAATCTTCTGCGCCAGACTTCCCGTCCATATAGGTAATAAGATTTGCCAACTGAGTGCGCGCAGCTAACAATTCTTTAAGTCCATCGACTTTTCGAGCAACCGCTGCTGGAGAAAAGTCATCCATGCTATCGAAGGTGATATCTACTGCGAGATTTCCTTCACCAGTAAGTGTATTTTCAACCGGAAATGCCACACGTGGTTTCATCGCTTTTAATCGGTCGTTAAAATTATCCACATCAACCTCTAGAAAAGAGCGCTCATCAACTGGGGGTAGTGGCTCCTCAGACTTTCCGGAAAGATCGGATAACACACCCATAACAAAGGGCAGTTGCACCGTTTTTTCAGCACCATACACCTCTACTTCATATTCGATCTGAACACGGGGAGCTCTATTGCGAGCGATAAATTTCTGACTACTTGCTTTTGCCATGGTATTGCCTCTCTAATTTTCCTAATCTGCCGTATTACTTATTTTTTTTCTTCCAAAACTTCTCCACCAACATTCTGGGCCTGCTTCAGCCCATCTGGTGCTATATCTTTCAATATTTCCATAAAACCCATTGTCGAAAGCCTTTTGGCGCGCTGCATTAATAATGGAACAGGGCTTGAAGGTTCATTTTTGATGAAATATTCGCTAATAGCATCCATCATTCTAGCGGCACCTTCCCTTGAATCTACCACACTGTCGCTTAATTGCGCTCTGTTTTCGCCAACCGTTCCTGACACATCATCTTCGTTCAATGACGCTTCTCCTTCATTTTTACTATCACCCGCATCTGCGAGGGATGCATTTATACATTTTTGCGCATCTACAACAATTTTATTAAGGGGTGTAAGATCCAGAGACTGATTACTGCCAACTTTCTCAATTAATAAGCCGTCTAGTTTTTTAAGGCTTAATAACAGGTTATCAACTATTTCTCTGGTGACTTTAATATCACTTGCATCGCCTTCCCTGAATGCAGCTTCTATCAACTGAATATCTACGGGGTCCTTCTCGGAATTCTTCGGCGGTTCCAGCTCTCCATTCGCTATTTTATAGTCTCGCAAACTAAATGTACCAAGCCCTTTAAGCTGTACCACTGGTGCGTCGAGCAAGCTTACAAGGGTAGCCTCTCTATCGCATAAATCAGAGAGGATATTAATTCTCATAGCTGGGTCGTTGTTATCTTCAGGGTCCAGCAAAGGAAAAATATCATCCCAGAATTGCTCAATAAATCCTGTTACAACCTGCACACCCTGGTAGAAACCGCTCCATCCGCCAATATTAGCGAGAGCGCGTGATAGTAAAACAGCAATACCCAGGTGTTTTGATTTGTCAAGAAGTGCTTCTGCCTTTTCTGCAGCTGTTTTCCAGTCTATCGGTTCTCCTCCGGTAAAGCGCAAATCCACCAGGCGCTGCAATTCCTGATATTCCACATCATACTCAAGATCTTCGCCAGCAGGATTCTCTGGAGAGATAGCCCTTAAAACATCTTCAACATTCATTTTTACTAATTACCAATATTTTCCGACATATTTTTGAGAAGCGTCGTACGAATCTAACTGCCTACGCACTTATAAATTGTTTCGCATTTACTCAAAGCTAGTATTGAGGAAACTCCATTAAACCCACAGTCTCTGGCGACAAACGAGAAGACCATTGTTCCCAACTGCCAGAATTCCAATCGCCGGTCAGCATACTCGCATAATCTGACGTCAATGGAAGGCCAGCGCATATCAGCAAACCTGAGTCAATTGTTTCAGTTCCAGCACCCCACCAGACGCTATATTGTCCTAGACGTTGAAGTAGCAATTGATGGGTTAACATTGACATAGGCTTAACCATATCTCCTTCTTCAATAGACAATTGCCATGCGTTGCCAAAGCCTATTTCTGTAGGAGGGTTAACCCCCTCCATCAACTTGTCCAGACCTCCCAGGGAAACCACCTGCTCATCAAAGGACTCAAGGTCTAAGTCGCTATCCAATACACTTAAGATCACATCGTCCGCCAGTTCAAACCATGTTTTCCCAACATTAATTATCTCTATTGGATTAGCCAGGCTAGGTAGCTTGCAGGCTAATACCAAGGGATAATAGCGCCCTACTCTGTCGACACTTGGCATCATTAAGCCCATCCAGGGTGCAGCGCCGCAAAGGCCTTCCGCTATAACAAAGCGCCAGATTGGGCTTTTTAAATAGTGGTCCAGCCACGCACTTTGTAATGCATCTTTACTCGCCGCAACCGAATCTTGCAGCCACTCATCCCACGGCCCTACAAATTCACCCGGCAAGCGCCTGTTAACGAAATCACCCAAATCTGGTATTTTTCCGTAGAATCCTGGGATGTTTTGCATATCTATTTCCGGCTCAGTAAACCCCTACCAGGGTGTATTTACGCTATAGTGATTTCACACATGAAAAATTATTTAGTTCTTTTAAGCTAAATGGATTGTTTACCGTACTCGCACGGAGCTCCCAAGTCGTCGTTCTTCCCTTGATGTTAAATGAAGCATCGGAGATATCCCTTGTTCGTTTTTCAGTTTCTGCGCTATCCAACAAGCGGAATAAAGCCCAGGGCCCCTCTTTGTTCAAAACAATGGTTTCTGAACTATCATCAAACATCGCCAAGCTAACATGGCCTGTTCTGGAACCATTAGATATGTATGGCCATACAACTGGATGCAACCTCGCTGGACCATGCCTATAACGTACCGATTGCCCTTCAAAATCAAAATTTACGCTTCTTACATTCGCATCGAGATAACGGGGCTTAACAGTAAAGCTGATACTCGGCATTAAGCCACCCTGTTGAAAGTAGGTATCTTTTATTACTGCTGCCAGTCGAAACTTTTCAAGGGCGGTATTACTTACACCAATTGTTAAACCAGCTTTTTCTCTCCATATCCACTTGCCTCCTGATACTTTTACGAAAGGTTTTATATGCTCCTGAAAAAAGCTATCAATTAAACCGCCGGGGCCAAAAAGCTTACCAAAATCCATTAACGTAATATCCCTCGCGCTGTGTTTGGAGAAAGGATACCGCCCATTCACAGCTTGTGAACACAGAGGGTACACATCCGAAACCCAGATATTATTAATGTCTGATTTGGCGCTTGAGTACACTACACCCCTTCCGGCATGAGATAGCTGGTACATCCACCCTTTCAAAGGCTTAGGCTGGCGGGTAGACTCAGATTGAATACGCGTAATCAGATCCGATGACCCTGCACCTTTTGCAACATCGAGCAAATCGTTCCCTACTCCTATCGCCATTGCCTCATACTGAGCATGAAGCTGAGACAAACGTTCCATTACATGGTCTACCGGTGCACTACCATCCTCATCTTGTATAACAAGATTATGTATCGGCTGAAATCGTTCTTCTACAGGGTTAATTGCCTCTGGTGATACAGTAGCTTTAAAGGTTTGCTGTGTGCTTTTGAACAGGCGAGCAACGCGGCTTACTTTTTTATTAATTTTTGCAGCTTTTTTATTACCACCAGCAAGCGCGCTGGATCCACCACTGGTAAGTTGTGTATTACGGGTTATTTCATTCAACCCTCTTAAGATAGGGGAATCAGTAGAAGACAATATCAACAATGCATCTGCAAGCTCTTGTACACTGGCGAAATTAGTGAGCTTAATACCACTTAGCAAGCTCTCCCAGCTATTCACGTAGTCTGAAAAATATAGATCTTCAATTTCTTTTTGAATTGCCTCTATTTCTGGCTTAGTCAACTTCTTGCCACTATCGCTTAGCACCCAGCTTTCTTTCTCAGCTAACCTTGAAACGTCTTTTACCTGTTTTTTAAACTTTTCATGGTATCCGTCGTAGGTATAAAAACTTGAAATACTGTCATTCAAGCGGCTTCCTGTGCGGTCTTCAAATATGCGACGGCCTTTGGGCCCAAGCAGATCTACACTGCGTAAGGGGTCTGTATCGGCAGCCAAATAATCACGCTTCATCAGTCCATAGAGCAACTCCGAACGCCTTATAGCACCAAGGTCTGCACGAATATCACTTACCAGTTGTGAATTAATTTCAGGCTGTGCATAACCCATTTCCAGCATTGCTTCTACATGATTCTGAACTCGGCCCTGAGTCTCAGCATCATCAGGAAAAGCGCTTTGCCAGTCGTATCGTGCCCATTGTTTAATCAGGGTCTTTTCATCTTCACTCTTGGGTGATGATTTTGCTAGTGTCAGGTAGGTTTTTAAAGTTTCATAGCGAAAATCGGTGTCTTCGCTGCTGACTAACCTGTCCTCAATTCGATATTGAATCGCTGGCACTAATAATTGCTCTAGTTCATACTTATAAACTTCACTACCTGCGCTAGTCATTTTATCGCCTTGATACAAGCCCAACCCCATTAAAAATGGCACTTCTTTCTTAAATGGTTCATACACTTTCGTTAACGCGCTTGCAGCGTTTAAACGAGCTATCAATTGTTCAATGCTCTCTACTTGTTCATTTTGAGCTAACACATATCGGTAGTTATCCAAGGCGTCTTTTGCCTTGTAAACATAATTTTGATTTCGCGCAAAACTCGTAGTCCAACCTACAATAGCTAACAATGTGACCAGCCCAGCCATACCATAGGCTACGCTTTGTAAAACTCGTCGCTGAATCTCAAATTTCTGATTAACCCCAACCAGCTCTGACTCTTCGAATACAATTTTTTTAAGCAGGTACGACATGAAATAGCTACGCCCTTCACCAGTTCTTGGCATAACCACGTCTTGACCAATACCAAGAGACCGCGACAAAGACCCCATTATCCTATCTATTGGGGTGCCCTCTTGCGTCCCACTGGTAAAATAGCACCCCCGCAACAAACACTGCTCGCTAAAGCGACTAGAACCGAATATATCCTCCAAGTACTTTTCAATTACTGGCTTTAAAGATGATATTTGCTGCGGAAAGGAAAATATTCTTGTACATCTATCCGGGTCACGCTCACTCTGTATTCTCCCGAACAAGCAATTACTCAAGCGCTCCATTAGCGCGTCGAATTCTTCTGCGAAATAACTCACAGACTCACCCGCGCCTACTTTAGCTGAGAATGGAAAGCTCATTCCCCAAACCTGTCTTCGCTCTTCGGCGCCGAGGTCTTCAAAATATTCCGTAAAACCGGCTATAAGGTCACACTTTGTAAACACAACATAAACAGGAAATCTCACCTGTAATTTTTGATTTAACTCGTTCAAGCGTGACTTTATTGCATCAATTTGCCGGTTTCTTTCATGATCCGATAGTGTTATCAAGTCTTCAATACTAATAGCAACTAGCGCACCATTGAGAGGACGCCTTTTACGGTGTTTTTTTAACAAATCAAGAAATCCGCGCCAGCCAGCGCTATCAATTTCGCTATGACTGTCTTGCGAAGTATATCGCCCGGCGGTGTCAATAAGTACCGCTTCCTCTGTGAACCACCAATCGCAATTACGCGTACCACCTTCTCCTTTAATTGGCGTTTTACCGTAAAGATCAGCCAGAGGAAACTTTAACCCTGAATTTACCAAGGCAGTGGTTTTACCGCTGCCAGGTGGCCCAATAATGATGTACCAAGGCAACTCATAGAGATTTACGCGGCCCTTTGCTCGTGTAGACTTCTGCAATAACTTGACAGCATCACCAAACTTGCTTTGTATGGTTCCCAGCTCTTCATCCTCAGCCGTTGGACCTTGGTCCTGAGTGGGGTTCACCTGTTTAAAATTCTGGGAAAAGTCAATATTGGCTTTCTTTACTTTCTGCTGTTGGATTACATTATTCAAAGACCATATCGCCAGGCAAACGATTATTGCAATCAAACGAGCCACAACTCCCTCAAGAGGCGTTACTTCAGCAATCGCAACCAATGGGCCTACAAACCATATCAAAATAGTCAGGGAAATAATCCCCAGCACGGATATGAACAGCCGATTCTTAAGCAATGCTATAATTCTTCTCATTAAGGCACATTTCCGAACATCAGTAGTTCTCTGTTAATTACTTTTATATTCTCTATTCACCAGCGGTTGTTTTACTATCGATTCATATTCCTCATACACCGGATATGATGTGGATCGTAATACCAGGCTGTACCCCGTATATACCAGCAACAACAATACACCCGCCACAACAGCCACAACCCACAATGGAACAAACTTTACCAGGGCATTTCTTCCATCACTTACTCCATGCCAATTTGGGGATAGTTCCTTTTTGCAGTCTTCACTCTCAATCGAAATAATGTCGAATAAACGGTTTCTTATATCTGCTAAAGCGGTAGAACCACGCGGATCTACCGCATACTTTCCTTCAAAACCAAAGGTGATACACAGGTATGCCAATTTAATAAGCTCGATGTTTTTGTGAGCATTCTGAAGCAACAGATCAATAATCTGAAAGAATTTTTCTCCACCAAAATTCTCGTTATGAAAACGGCTAAGCAAACTATTCGAGGCCCAATGACTCTCAATTCCCCATGGTGTTTTAATTACGCTTTCATCTATTGAGGTACAGAGGAGATACCTTGCTGTTAGCACTATGTTTTTTTCACAAGCGCTTTTTTTAGCATGTTCTTCAAACTGCCTTATCAAATTTCCGACGTGATCCTGGAGAGCCATTACATTATCTTGTGTCACGGTAGTACGCAGTTTGTAAATCAGCAATAACACTGGCGATGCAGCATTAATGAGATGGCTATTTCCCACACCTCTTAACTGAGCGGAATAAAGGGAACAGGGTTGAGGTTTTTGTCGATAAATTTGCTGCTGCTGTGCCTCCACATTAACGTAGTTTGCGCGAGGCTTCGGCGGTACGTTTTTTTGTTCCGGTGTAGTTTTTCGACCGGAGCCTGCCCGCGGTGTTGGCCTGACAATAGTCCGGTCGCTTGATTCACTAGTCTGTCCAAATGGGTCGTCATTCCAGGACATTTGCTACCCCCTTATCGCCCAAAACTCAATTTTCATTCCAGGAAAACCACCACCTATATGAAAGGCAAACCCACCCGATGATTTAAGCTTTTTCCAAAGCTCACCTCCTCGCTCCAACTCGAAATAGACAAACCCGGTATGAAACGGAATTTGCTTAGGCGCGACCGGAATTGGGCGTATTTTAATACCGGGAAGCTGAGCGTTTACCAAGTCCCGGATCATTTCTACGGGACCAACTTTTACAACAGCTGGAAATCGCCTCATGACATCTTCTGTTGGCATATCAGCATAGATCGCTAATACAAACGTAGCATTCTCAACCAGACTTGAATCACTGATTGGTGCCACCCGGATACCATAACTGCGCTTCTGCATGGACATAGGTATGGCCGATTGCTCCATCACCATACTTAGAGAGTGACGCAAAGAAGAAAAAACAAGTTTAAATGTTTCGGCTAATTGGTCGTGACGATATGGGCTAAATAATGGTGCTTGTTTCTTAGTGCTTGTGAATGTGGATAACTCTCCCGCAAGCGAAATAGCAAATTGATAGAAAGATTCCGGGTGCATGCTCCTGCTGTCGCAAGCATGAGCTACCAGGGGTAGATAGCGATTTATGAGTTGCAACATTAAAAAGTCTGCAATATCCGCCGCGCCACCGCGACCTGTAGCGGCAACTCTACCTACCAGAGCCTCTGAACGATGCTTCAATAGCCCCAGCAATTCACTCATAAAACTGGCTATACGCGGTGAAGCCTGACAATTGAGTACAGGAGCTATAAAGTTACCATCAATCTTGAGACTTTTGTCCGAGCGAAGCTCCACAACTCTTACCATTCCAAGGCAGGCGTACTCATCTCGATGCTGACGATCGAGCATAAGCCTGCAGCGAAGTTTACCCACCTGAATTGTTGCCGTTTTTCCGCCCAGAGTTGAATCATCAAAAAGCTCCAGTTCTGCAGGTGCGTACCGGGCCAAGCTGTCTAACTCACCTTTGTATTCCACATTTACGGTGCCAGTACGTCGCAAAGGTATACAAAGGTAAACGACTTCATCCTTTATAGTTTCTGAAATTTCGATAGCCAATGGTGGCTCGTCGTCTCCCGGTATGCTAAAAAGAGTACCATCTGGAAACACACCACTGGCTTTACTGATACACACCTTCCCCAAAGACAACATTTGTTCATCTAACTGAAGCTCATTAAAACCCCACGGGAAAGGTTGTAAAACGGAACTGCGAGCCTCGACAAAATTTTCCAGGTAGCGCGTGTACTGCTGGTAGTGATGAGGCCGAAGAAACATCCCTTCAGACCATATAATTACTTCGTTATCTGCCATAAAAAACCTTATTATTCAACTCTTCTAGTACTAGAAGGTTGCTTACTATTAGCAGCGTCGTTACTCGATGCGAGCAACTTTGTTAACAATTTTCAATAAGCTCAACCGGAATCTCTTCTTCTAGGAATACAAAGAAAGAAAAAATATCTATTTTTGTTGAGTAAACCTCCGTTTACCATCTATTTCAAACTCTAGTCCTATTATTTATCCCTCGTTACCACTATTTCTGACCGCCCCAAGGCAACATTAAACAACGATTTTTTGTGAGGTTTGATAGGTTTAGAAACCCGCCACACCGAAGCATTCACATCACGATAGGCCGCGAAAAAACCAAGGTATTTGGTATCTTCATCCAAAACAAATTTTTCGATTGTAAATTGATCTCGCGGCGACATTTCATACTCCATAACGCCTGTTTTATCACTACCCAGCACACTTTCCGCGTTATCATAGAGTTCGAAAAATGGTGCATTGTTAAATCCGTCGTCAGACTTTAACTGATATATATATAACACTATCGGTGACGGTCGCCCTTTTAAATCAGGGTTAATATCGCTACTCACACTAACAGTGATAATTGCTTTACTGCTTCTTTTTGGAACAATGCCTGTTGAACAGGAGAATGAAAAGAGAACCATGGTAACAACCATGAACAAACGCATTATTTTTTTTGATGAAAACATTCTAGTTGCTTTCCCTATGCTTAATTAATTTTGACCAGTCGTACTTTTATTTTTTGTTATTTACCCCCAATATATACACAGATGCATACGTACAGTCGCTAAATTCATCCTCAGCCGGCCAAAAAATAGGATCCTTTTTTTATCAGATCACCCTTATCAGCTAAATCTATCAACATGAGAATCATGATTTTCCTGACAATATGCAACATATTACGTCACCGAATAATGCAAACCCGCTAATATACATGTAGAAACATACGACATTTGTGATCACATTTTTAACAGGCAGATCAAAAACCAGTCTACCGTTAATACGTACTATTTATTCTATTATCTCAGTATCAATATGATTATCGTATTTCAAATTATTTATTATTTTTATTGATAATTCATGCGACCAATCCAGCTGCGCCTTTGCATGCAATTAATGAATACAGCTCTTTGTGAATAAATATTCGCGAATTTCAATAATGGTCTCACACCTAAAAATACTGAAATAAATCGAAAGCAGGCTGGCAACTCAAAATACAATATTGTAAGCACCAAAGCAACCATACCCTTCAACCTCAAGATTAAAATTACTAACTACAGCCTTCTTTATAACATCAAAAATCTTGCATGTTCGAAAACAGATCTTACAACAAATCCAAAAACTAGCAGGCTGTGTAGCGTCCAGCGTTTTCACTGATCAAACTCTGTATAAAGTATTGCCCACCCGACCCTGCCAATCTCTTTGGTATCGCACCAGGCTACCCGCGAAAATAATGCTTTGCTTCGTAGCAAAACCCACCATAAATCTGTAGGAAACAATACACGTTTATATTGACGCCTCAAAAAATCACCACCAGCAGAAAAATAGGCTATTACCCAGTTAATATTAACCCGGCGATCAAATTGATCTTCCCGATCTATTTAATCGCTTCCCATACAATCGTGCAGATTTGCACGGAATGACTCAATCTCATTGCTGTGCCACAAAGTATGAACACAGGGATTCGGTGTTTGTTACTGCTAGCTTCGCCATCGCGCCATGGAGGGCGCTTATTAGTGCAACGCAGGAGCAGTTGCCGATCGCCCCATGGATGACGCCTATTTAAGCAACGCAGCAGCAGATTCCGGGGGATTCTGGCGTAGAGCTTACAGGGACGTACTTGCAGCGTGTAGCAGTGGCAAATACCGGATTCATGTCTGCGCCAAAGCTAGTAATCTCCAACACCTTTTAGATCGAGAGTTTCGACGTGGCGACGAAATAATTAATGGGACAGCAATGATTCTTTATATTTAATTGCGCGCCCATGAATTACTAGCGCATACTCGTGAATTTACCGGTATTTCAAAAGCTTACATTGCCTTGGTAATAGCGGCGCTTCCGCGCACCGCCTATTAATCTAACTATAGTTATTGACAAGTTAATCTTAATGGCTTTCAGCACACCGCGCTAAGCCAATCCTACTCAGAGAAAGGTAGCTATCATCCCTTAATTTTCACATTCGGCCCTTGCCAATCTAGTCTAGACTTTCCATAGACTTATTCTATTCCACTCAATAACAACAGGACCTCAATGGAACTGGACCAGGAAACAAGACACGACTTGATGGATGCCTTTAAGGAGCTCCACCAGCAGGCTGAAACAGCCATTGGCAAGTTGCTAAACGACGCTGAAGAGGAAACCAAGCATGAGCTATTTCGCGCCATTCACAATGTGAAAGGCAATGCAGGCATGATGCGTTTGGGGGTGATTGTCACCTTTGCCCATGACCTGGAGGAACTTGTTGGCGCGCTTCGTCGCGGAGATTTGCATATCACCGAAGACCTGGCTGAAATTATGTTGATCGGTCTGGATCGGCTTCACGACCTGCACGAGAAAGAGCTGTTTGGCGTGGAGATGGATTCTCTTTCCATCGACCAGCTAATTACCATCTATCAGGCACTTGCGGCCAGCGACCAGGATCAGGCCCAGCGCCTGGCAGCAAATGCGCTGCAATCCCTTGGCGGCGGTGTAACTGCGCCGCGTAGCCCGCCCCCTGAGGTGGAGAACGCTGCACCAGCGACAGCGCAACCTCAACCGACCACCACCTGTGAAGACACTCTCTCGGATCTCGCCTTTTTCCAGGAACTGGCATTTGAGTTGGATAATCAGATTCCCTACTGGCAAGGCAGAAGCGCGCAGCTATTTGACTGGGCGATGAAAATGAACCAGCTGGCGGTTGAGCATGTAGACAATGACCAATTGGCAGCTGCCATCTATATGCACGATATGGGGATGAGCCTGGTAGAGCGAGGCCTGTGGGAGCACAGTACAGAGCAGCCGCCTGCCCCCGGCAGCCCGCTGTTTAATCACCCCCGGTGGAGCTATCAGTACCTACTACGTTTACCGGGATGGCAGGAAGCGGCAACTATCGCCCACCAGCACCACGAGTTTATTAACGGATCTGGATTTCCCAATAAACTAAAAGGGCCGGATATCCACCCCGGCGCAAAAATCCTGGCGATATTGGATAGCTTTTTCCTGCTCACCAAAGGCCGGGTGGATAGCAGTAACAGAAAATCGAGCGTTCGCGCAGTATCGGCGATAAATTCCCGCATCGATACTCACTTTGAGGGAATGTGGGTGCAATGCTTTAACCACATTGTTCGTACCGAGCTGCGCTCCGGAAATTTGTAGCGCAGTTAATTGCAGCCTGCAAATCGCTATTAACTTGGCAATAGTTATTGTTAAGTTAATAGGCGGCGCACGGAAGCGCCGCCATTGCCCTCAGGGCAATGTAAGCCCTTGAAATACCAGCAAATTCACACATTTGCGCCAGTATTTCATGGGCGTGCAATTAAATAGATAGGATCATCTATTTAGTTGCCGGGTTAATAAGCTTGGGATTAGCGGTGCACAAGCCGTTTAGAGAAGTAGCGAGCTTTCAACAGGGTAATACCTGGATGCGGCACGCATCAGGCTGGCTGCTGTTAACTCCCTCACACCATACACCTCTACGTTCACCTTGTAGTCTTTTCGAATTTTGTTAACCAGAATCTCGAAGTCGCCGTCTCCGGATGCCAGCACAATAGTATCTGCATCCATGGCAGACTCCATTACATCGATGGTTATGCCGACATCCCAGTCTCCCTTGGCAGACCCATCGGAACGCTGAATATAGGGTTTTAACTTAACCTGAAACCCTATTGCCCTGAGGATATTCTGGAACTGTTTCTGCTTATCATCACTCCTGTCAACGGCATAGGCGTAGGCACTGAGCACGCTGCGATCACGAGTCGCCATCGCCCAGAACTTGTTGTAGTCAAAGCTCTTTTGGAAAACGCTTCTGGTGGTGTAATAAATATTCTGAACATCCACAAACAAACTTACTTTGTTCATTCAAACCAACCAGTTGCTGCTCTGCGAGCAATAGTTTCAGTTTTTGTAGGGGTCCAGGGTGATTATCTTTCCACTTTCATCGTATTTAATTTCCGCCATTTTTATGGAGCGTAAATGGGTAACCCCCTTCGATAAACTGGAGTCGTGATAAAACAAGAACCAACGCCCTTCATATTCACAAATTGAATGATGGGTAGTCCAACCCACCACCGGGTTCATCATTCGCCCACCGTATGTAAAAGGCCCATAGGGATTATCACCAATGGCATAACACAGGAAGTGCGTATTGCCTGTTGAGTAAGAAAAATAATACTTACCCTGGTATTTATGCATCCAGGAGGCCTCAAAGAAGCGGCGATCATGATCGCCCGCCAGCAAGGGCTTGCCGTGTTCATCCAGAATCTGGATTTCTTTGGGCTGTTCTGCAAACTGGGTCATATCGTCGCTCATGCGAGCGACTATCGGACCGAGGGCGGGCTCATCATCGGCAGGCTCTTCGTTCGCGGCATCATAGTGATTGTTGCGATATTTCTGTAATTGCCCACCCCAAATGCCGCCGAAGTACATGTAATACTCGCCGTCGTCATCTTCAAATACAGCCGGGTCAATAGTATAGCTGCCCTTGATCGCCTCGGGTTCCGCTTTAAATGGCCCTGTGGGAGAGTCAGAAACCGCCACACCAATCTGGAAAATATCGTCGGCCTTTTTTGCAGGGAAATATAAATAGTATTTTCCATTTTTATGCGCTGCATCCGGCGCCCACATCTGACGCTGCGCCCACGGCACATCTTTTACGTGTAAAGCCACACCGTTATCCACGGCTTCGCTTTCAGGTGAGTCCATGGAGATAACGTGATAATCCTCCATACCAAAGTGATCGCCGTTATCGTTAAAAGGTATGCCGGCATCAATATCATGGGAAGGGTAAATATAAATCTTGCCATCAAACACATGGGCAGAAGGGTCTGCTGTGTAGATGTGCTCGACTAAAGGCTGGGAAATAGCCTTTTCATTCAGTTCGTCAAAATTAAGCTGGGTATATTCTTCATCGGCCATAACAGTACACCTTAATCAATTATGCTGCGCGCCGGGCGGCAAGCTCAGTTTCAATTGTGGTTTCCATCTTTTTATTGATTTGGTAGAAAAACAACAGTGCAGCGGCAACAAAGAAAGGAATTGCCGCATAAACACTCACGGCCAACTTAATGCCGTTGATCGCGTCATCACCCTGAACATCGAGGCTGGCATCGTAGCCATGAGAGGCCAGCACAGCTGCCGCAATTGTCGAACCGATGGTTAGCCCGCCTTTCAAGCCCAGAATCATGGCAGAAAAGATTATCGCGGTGGCGCGGCGGTTATTTTTCCACTCGGAATAATCGGCTACATCTGCAATCATGGCCCAAAGCAAGGGGATGGTTATGCCATAGAGGAAACCATGCAGGATCTGCGAGATAAACATGGTGCCGATAGCATCGCGCGGAAACATCACGAAAGCGAGCACAAACAAGGTGGAGAGCACCAGGAAAATGCCAAAGATATTTCGCTTACCAAAACGATCGGCCAGAGGCTTGGAGAGGCCAATACCCACAATCATGAAGATAATGCCACCGCCATTGAACAGGCCAAAACCAGACGCCCTCGCCTCTTCCGGCCACGAAAACTCCCAGCCCAGGCTACCAAAAAACGCCGTTAACCCGTAAATAAAGCCATTGAAACCAATATTATCCAAAAAACCGACCAGCGCTGGCTCATCAACATAGTTGTTGAAGTAGTAAATATACATACCCCCCTTAAGGGCCAGGGTAACAAATACCAGCACCACCACACAGAGCATAATCAGCCAGGGCACGTTTTTAAACAGGTCCGAAATATCATCTTTAAGGCTCGACTCACTCTCTTTAGGCACTACCACACGCTCTTTGGTGGTCAGGAAGGTAATCACAAAACAAATTACGCCAGCCACGGCAAACACCGTCATCACCTTTTCAAAACCCACCGCCTGATCACCATCGCCAGCCATGAGAATAATGGGGTACAGCAATACCTGGATAATGAACTGAGCCACCATTACCGCCACAAAGCGGTAAGCTGAAAGACTGTTGCGATCAGCCATGCTGCCGGTGAGTACGCCACTTAGGGAAGCATAGGGCAGATTGTTAGCGGTATAGAGGGAGACCAGTAGAAGATAGGTGCCAAAAGCATAGATATACTTGCCTGTATCACTAAAATCTGGTGTGGTGAAGGTAAGGAAAATACAAATAGCGAATGGAATGGCTGTCCAGAGCACCCAGGGACGATACTTACCCCAGCGTGTATTGGTTCTGTCAGCGATGGCGCCCATGATGGGAGCAAACAGCACACCACCAAGAATACCGCACCAGAAGATAACCGATTGAGCAGACTCGTTGCTTAGCTTATACACGTCCGTATAAAAGAATACGATGTAGGTTACCAGGGTTTGAAACACCAGGTTGGCTGCCAGGTCCCCCAGGCTATAGCCCACTTTCTCTGTTACTGAGAGTTTTTCAGTTGTTGTGGTCATGGATTGTTCTTCACGTCTGTTGGTTTATTTTTGTATTGTCAACCAGGAGGCATATATTGACCTCCTCAGGCCTCAGCTTGCCGACAAGGCACTTCGAGTCAATTTGACTATAATACTGGTCTGGGGCTCCAAAAGATAGCGCCAGGGCAGCCTTTCTTTAGCAACGCGCCGCAGGGTGTGCGCCACCATGCCCTTCAGCAGCTAGCTTGGCAAGCATTCAGAGGGTTTATTGCAAAAGTGAGGTCAATCCACCCCCATGGCACCGCTATTGTGAGCTAGAATTATTTTTGTACCAACCGTAATGATGCAATAGATGAGCAATATCAAAAGCTCCCGTCACAAGTTACAGCGCAGTTTTGAGGTAAGTCTACCCATTCTCGCTCTGCTGTCCCTCGCTATCGTATTTTTACCGAAAGACTGGCTAAATTATAACCACACTCTATCCCCACAATCTTTCCCGGCCAATTTGCTGAAAGACAACAAGGGCGTAACCGAGATTACCTGGGAGGATGAGGAACAGCAACGATGGACCTGCACGCTGGATTTAATCAATACTTATTCCTATTGCAGCATGCTATTGATTGTACTGTCAGACCGTTGGTATGGCATGGATTTAAGCCGCTTTAAGAGCATGACCGTCAAAGGGAGCCACGAGGGGAGTGCGAAAACCATGAGGGTGTATTTGCGCAACCGCCACCCCAGTTACTACGTAGAGGGAGATAATATGTCCACCAAGTACAATTTGGTGGAAGTGCCCATAACAAGCATTGTCGAGGCAAGCCCTATTGCCATGTCTGAGTTCAGTGTTGCCGACTGGTGGGTAGCACAGCGAAACGTTCCGCCAAAACACAATCATCCCGAGTTTAACGATGTTATCTATATCGAGTTTCAGACTGGTACGCGCTTCAGAAGCGAGCACAACAGCTTTCAGATACAACAAATTTCCTGGCAAGGCCAGTTAATATCGGACGAGACCCTGTACCGCATAATGGCTGCAATCTGGATTGCAGTAATAGTGTCTGGCCTGCTCTACAAAATCGTTACCGCAAGCCTGGAAATCAAAAAACATCAGCGCCAGCAAAAGGAACTGGCATCAATCAACCAATTACTCAGCTCCAAACGCGAACAACTTGAAGAACAGGCAAAAAGAGATTTTCTAACCGGTACCCTCAACCGGCTGGGCATTCGGGAAGTGCTGGTAGATGGCTATCAAGACTGGAAACAGAATAAAACACCGTTTTCGTTAATGATTATTGACCTGGACCATTTCAAAGCCATTAATGACAGTTACGGGCACGATACCGGCGACCAGGTACTTAAAGCCTGTGCAGAACGATTTAAAAACATTTTAGAGACAAATGCGGCCATAGCGCGCTGGGGCGGCGAAGAGTTTCTAGTCGCCTGTAAAAACACCAATTTGGAACAAGCCAGGGATATTGGGGAAAAACTTCGCGCCGCATTGCAGGAACAGCCTCTGGAGTGCGGCGTTTCTATATCCATAACCGCAAGCTTCGGTGTTGCCAGCTTAAAAAACGCCTTTCTTACCGATGTATTTAAAGAGGCCGATGAAGCCTTGTACCGGGCAAAATCATTTGGCCGAAACCAGGTTAACAAGCAACCAGCTCGCAAGCAGCGTTGTATCCAGTGAAGCACGGGCATGACAAAGACAAAACCGATTCTGCTAAGCAAAAAAATATCGAAGCTGGAAGTTTCCCTCTTCCTGCTGGTAATGCTCACCACCGTAATTGCCGTATCACCGCAAAGCTTCTTCAGCCTTGAATTGGAACTCGTCCCTCAGGATTACCCAACCACCCTGACCAACGACATACACCACGGCAATGACAGCGTAGTTGCCTGGAAGGACGAGGCTCAGGAAATCTGGTCCTGCGAAGAGGGCAGCAGCACCCCCAGTTACTGCAGCGCTTCGATTTATACCACCGGTGCCGATCAACAGGGCCTGGACCTCTCCAGGTTTCAGACAATGACCCTTTGGCTGGAGTTTGACGGAACTCAATCAGAACAACACCGCTCTCTGGTCTTATATCTGCGTAATGCAGATGACAGGTATCACATCTCGACAACCAATATCGATACTAAATACAACCAGGTTTTCATACCCCTTGAGGAACTGGAGAGCGGCCAGACCAGCATGGGTATGGACTCTTTCAGCGTCGCAGACTGGTGGCTGTCGGAACGCCATAAAAACGAAGCTCATACCGAATTCAATAACGTCATTGTTATCGAAATGCAAACGGGTTACGGCGATTTCACCAGCGAAGACCTCATCCAGCTCAAGAAGATACTGTGGACAGGCGAGCGATTCACCGATGAGGAGATCTACAGATTTCTGGTAATAAGCTGGTCGGCCTTGATACTGTTACTGCTGGTATTTCGGCTGATAAGATTGAGGATAACACTGGAGAACAACAAAAAGAAAAAGCTGGAATTAATGGAAATCAACACCCTGTTAGAGCTTGAAAACCGCGAATTTTCCGAACTGGCAAGCACCGACTACCTCACCGGCCTGCTAAACCGCCTGGGCATCCACGACGCCTTATTTGAAAACATTAAAAACTGGAGTAAACGTAATATTCCTTTCTCACTGATACTGGTGGATATCGATAAGTTCAAATTAATTAACGACAGCTTTGGGCATGATGAAGGGGACAGAATTTTGAAAGCCATTGCCGAACTGCTTGCCAATAACATCAGAACTACCGACAGTGTAGCGCGCTGGGGTGGTGAAGAATTTGCCATATTGTGCAGCAACACCTATGTTTTTCAGGCCAAGCATATCGCGGAGTCTCTACGTGAGAAACTTGAAGCAGCACAACTTAGCGCAAAAACCAAGGTAACCGCCAGTTTTGGTGTTGCTTCTGCGATTAAGTCAGACGCTGATGACTTATTCCACCGGGCAGATCAGGCGCTCTATGAGGCCAAAAAGCAGGGGCGAAATAAAGTGTGTGTAGACGTTAACTTTGAAGCCACCACTGCTGATAATATCAGCTCAGCCTGAGCCCTTCATTTATCGCGCTTAAAACCGGGGGATTGTATAGCCCTGCTGGAATAAGCCTCCGCTGCATCACTGGTAACCACCTACAGCCTCCCCCTAATCTCTGTCTATACTGAACGGAAACCAGTACCAACCTTTACGGAAATGGCCTCCATGAGTACACCAATCGACCCATTCCTGAAGCTACTCGCACAAAAAGATGGCTCTGACCTCTATCTCAGTACCGGCGCTCCAGCCTGCGCCAAATTCCAGGGCACCTTAAAGCCGCTTTCACAAACACCCTTTAAAGCTGGTGAAATAGAAGCGATCGCCAACGAAATCATGGATGAAGAACAGCGTGAACAGTTTATGCACGAACTGGAAATGAACCTGGCGATCTCCGTGCCCGGTGTTGGTCGATTTCGTATCAACATATTCAAGCAGCGTAATGAGGTGTCCATTGTCGCTCGAAACATCAATACGGACATCCCCCAGTTCGACAAGCTCGGGCTGCCTGAAGTACTCAAAGATATTATTATGGCCAAGCGCGGCCTGGTGCTGTTCGTGGGTGGCACAGGCTCAGGCAAGTCCACTTCCCTGGCGGCCCTGATTGACTACCGTAACACCCATGCTGGCGGCCATATCATTACCATTGAAGACCCGGTGGAGTACGTTCACAAGCACAAGAAGTGCGTGGTGAACCAGCGCGAAGTAGGCGTGGACACACGCAGCTTCCGCAACGCGCTCAAAAACACCCTGCGCCAGGCACCCGACGTTATCCTGATTGGAGAAATACGCGACAGAGAAACCATGGAGCACGCCCTGGAATTTGCCGAAACCGGACACCTTGCCATATCAACCCTGCATGCAAACAACGCCAACCAGGCTCTTGAACGAATTATAAACATGTTTCCAGAAGAACGACGCCCCCAGCTACTGCTCGGTCTCTCTCAGAATATCCGTGGTTTTGTCTCCCAGCGGCTTTTACCGACGGTTGACGGTAAACGCTGTGCAGCCGTTGAAGTGCTGCTGGGTACAAAAACCATACAGGAACTTATTCACAAGGCTCGCCTCCATGAGATAAAGGAAATCATGGAAAAGTCCGAAAATCTTGGCATGCAGACTTTTGACGCAGCCCTATTCCAGCTCTACAAAGCCGAAAAAATCACTTTTGATGAAGCCATGGCCAACGCCGACTCACCCAATAACCTGCGCTTGCGCATTAAGCTTTCCGAGGGCGACAAAGGCGGCGAGGAGGAAAAAGTTGATAAAGCCACGGCAAGTGAAGGGACACAATCAAGCTTTGGCGAGCTTTCACTGGAAGCTATCGAAGAAGAGGAGGAAGAAGAAGCCCCCGTCACCCCCTTTCTAACAAAAAAATAAAAAAATTGCTTTATACCCATTTGTTTTCCGTAGCATAAGCGTAAAATCGTCGCTCACCTTAATTTATCCCACGGCTAGTAGACTTCGGTCTCTTGGCTCACCATTTGCTCAATAGAAGGACTAAATCATGCTTCCAAACAGTGAAGGTAAGAAAGTACCCAACGTGATATTCAAAACGCGACAAAATGACGCATGGGTTGACGTAAGCAGTGACGAAATTTTCGCCGGAAAAACCGTTGTACTGTTTGCCCTGCCTGGCGCATTTACGCCCACCTGCTCTTCCACTCACTTGCCGCGCTACAACGAACTCGCACCGGTATTTTCTGATCAAGGCGTAGATTCAATTGTTTGCCTGTCGGTAAACGACACCTTTGTAATGAACTCCTGGAGTGCCGATCAACACGCCGAAAACATCACGTTTATTCCCGATGGCAACGGCGACTTCAGTGAAGGTATGGGTTTACTGGTAGACAAAGCAGACCTCGGTTTTGGCAAGCGTTCCTGGCGTTACTCCATGCTGGTAAAAGACGGCACCATTGAAAAAATGTTTATTGAACCAGAAAAGCCCGGCGACCCCTTTGAAGTCAGCGATGCGGATACCATGCTCAACTACATCAACCCCGAGGCACAACTCCCCAAACGCGTTACCCTGTTCAGTAAGCCAGGCTGTCCACACTGCGCCCGAGCCAAAAAAGCGCTCACAAATAAAAACTTCAAATACGAAGAAATTATTCTGGGAGACCATGGTGTTAGCTACAGCTCTCTTGCGGCAGTTTCCGGCCAGGGAACTACCCCCCAGGTATTTATCGATGGCGAGCATATTGGCACAGCAGACGACCTGGAAAAATGGCTGGCAAGCAAGGCCTAGTCGATGAAAAAAACAGCTCTTATTACTGGCGCCTCTTCAGGTTTCGGCGAAGCCTGTGCAAAAGTATTTGCACAAAATGGCTACCAATTGATATTACTTGCCCGACGTGAAAACCGTCTGCAGGCCCTGGCGCAAGAGCTGAACGCTGTCACACAGGTCCATACAATTTCACTGGATCTGCGTGACAGCAATGCGGCGCTAAAGGCTTTCGAAGCCATACCCGAAGCATTCAACGACATTGACGTACTGATCAATAACGCCGGGCTGGCGCTAGGCCAGGAGCCGGCAAATCGCGCAATAATGGAAGACTGGGAAACCATGGTCGATACCAACATCACTGCGCTGTTAAGAATTACGCATTTTTTCTTGCCCGGGATGGTAGAGCGTAACTGCGGCCATATCATTAATATAGCGTCAATAGCCGGTAGCTGGCCCTACCCGGGTGGCAATACTTATGGCGCAACAAAAGCCTTCGTACAACAGTTTACCCGAGGTTTGAAGGCCGACTTGCTCGGCACCAATATCCGCGTAAGTGAAGTAAGCCCGGGCATGGCAGAAACAGAGTTCTCTCAAGTACGCTTTAAGCAAGACAAGACCAAAGCGGCAAAGGTTTACCAAAACACCGAACCGTTAAGCGCAAAAGATATCGCCGATATAGTGTACTGGACAAGCAGTGTTCCCAAGCACGTTAATATAAACAGCGTGGAAGTTATGCCGGTGTGTCAGTCCTGGGGGCCATTTGCTGTGCACCGGGCGGATTGAGCAGGCCAGGTTAAAACGCATGTTACCCGTCACTATTAGCAAAATGCAGTTGTCAGACCAGAAGCACGCCTATGCCCTGGTGCAAGAAGTATTCACAAAACAAATTGCACCCGACTTTTCCGCAGATGGCAACAAAGAATTCCTCAGTGCCGCTCAGCGGATGATATTCCAACAAACAGAAGAGCACCTTATACTTCTCGCGAACTCAGGCCAGCAAATTGTCGGCATTCTGGATTTACGTAGCGATGGCCATATCTGCCCGTTCTTTGTAAAAAACTCAGCACAGGGGAAGGGGATTGGCCGAAAACTTTTTAACCAGGCCACCAAGGGTTTTAATAGCTTAAGCGTAAACTCATCACTAATTGCAGTAAAAGCTTATGAAAAGCTCGGGTTCACCACAGTAAGTGAAGTACAAACACGCAATGGGATTACTTACCTGCCGATGGTAAAGGATTAATAGTCGCTGAGTGTTAAAGACATCGCAAATAAACCTCCAGGCGCCACAAATTTCGGCTGAAAATCGCGTCAAGTTGTAAAATTTCCAGTGGGTTTTAAAGCCATAGAGCCTTCATAGAAGACTACCCTTAAACTGGATATTGCTGGTAGTTTCCCCAACAAACAGTTAAGCTCTCGACAGAAAATAAGTGACACTTCGATTATCGAAGCCCGATATGGGGTTGGACTTTAATACCAGTTCCTGCCCAGAAAAATGATAATAATAAAAAGAAGGAAAAAAGGGCTGCATTTTTTTGGTAAGCAGGTTTGTTTCTAACTCTTCTAGTTGCATGGTATCTTGCACAACACTGTAAGATAGGGATTGACCGCCAAACCCGCCCATGCCTTCACTGGCAAATAAGATAGTACTTGCGGTAATTACAACAAAGGTTTCCCCCATATCCGGATAAACGGCACCGTCCATATCCGGCATACCCCACTGTTTCATCATCAGTTTTGTTAGTTCTATCTGAGGTGGCAGTTGCTTGGTAACCTTCCATTTTCCCACTAAGGCAGGCTCTTGCGCTTCCGTTTTCGTAGCAGCTGCCGCTTTACTCATTGTGCTGTTGCTGAATTTATGAGGTTTCTTGCCCGTCTTCGCGCCACCAAACTGCAGCATGGATGTGAATTTGCCGACGGAATGACGCCAAAGCATGGAAAAAATGATAAAAGCCAAGCCGAACCCGGCAATAAAAAAGTTTTCGAGATGCAGCCCTCTTTCCAAAACGGACTGATAAGGGTCACGCGGGTTGTAGTACACCGTCACTGCGGCGCCTACGGGGTATTTATTGATCAGCCGACTGGCCCTGGCAGAGGACCCCGTGCCTATGTTGCCACCGAGAATGATGCCGCTGTTACTATACTTTACGCCCATAAGGGAATATTCGTAGGAAATCTCCGGGGCGTAACTTGTAGAAGTTGTAGAACGGTAGCTTCCTCCAGTGCCAGTGGTGGAAGTAGAGGTATCCACCCGCATACTGGAAACAGTGATTGTCCCGTTCACAGGCAACCAGCTACTACTTTGATAAGCGCCGTAAACAATTGTTAGACCATAAAGAAACAGAGCAAGCCCCACAAAAAGAAAGAGCTTCGACGGTAAGCTCACTGTGCGGGAAATTACTTTTAGCAGAGAATGCCCCTGAAGATTAACATGTATATTATCTTTGTCTTTTTCTGGCTTCATTGCTCTACCTTCTCAATATTCGTTTATTGAAAAAACGCTTTTCTATTAACCCTGCACTTAAATAGATTATCCTATCTATTTAAGTGCGCGCTCATGAAATACTGGCGTAGATGCGTGAATTTCCTGGTATTTCAAGGGCTTACAATGCCCTACGGGCAATCGCGGCGCTTCCGTGAACTGCCTATTTAACTTTAACAATAACTATTGCCAAGTTAAGAAGTCATGTGAAACAAGACATCCTGCTCGGGCGGCTCAAAACATGGTTGATCAGCATAAACAGATACCAAGCGTCATGAATACCAAAAAGAGTATTCAGCTTACTAGTGGTTCATTTTTGCGACGGGTAGCGATCGGCGCTATGCAACATTGTGCTATTTGTGGGTAGCTCGAACAGTGCTCCTTCCTACCAGACTATGGAGTTATTTAAGCTTCTTGCGCGCGACAGAGAGACATTAATAATGACAAGCAAGCTGTATCAGCAAAAGAGTTTATGGGACAACTATGATACTTCACAATCTCGTTGTGCTTTAAACCGACTTACCGACTGAAGAATCAATACCCTGTCCACGCTGGTCTGAAAAGTAGCCAGGTTTGGTAGAAAACAACGCTCAGGCGCGTAATATTTGATATTCAGCGCTTGAGTGATATTAATGAGATATTCGGGCTAGCACTGAGTTATTAACCTGGCAATAATTATTGTTAAATTAATAGGCGGTGTACGGACGCGCCGCTATTGCCAAGGCAATGTAAGCCCTTGAAATACCAGTAAATTCAAGCATTTACGCCAGTACTTCAAGGGCGCGCAATTAAATAGATAGGATAATCTACTTAATTGCCGGGTTAATAGGGACAGAACCGGACTTTGGCCAGGCAACAACAATCAGGGCTGAAAGTGTTACACTGGCGCCCTTTTGCCACAGGGAACTTCATATGTCTGACGCATCCAAATACTCCACCAACGAACAATTCGCCAGCTATGGTATCGGCCGCCAGGTCGGAGACCAGATTGGCAGCAATGCATTCTCTGGGCTCGACCCGGATGCTGTCGCCCACGGCGTGGCCGACGCACTGCGCGGTGCGGAACTCGCCGTGTCGGGAGAAAAAATCAACGCGGCGTTTCAGGCACTCCAATCGAAAATGCAAGATGAGCAAGCCAAACAAGCCAAAACGCTTGCTGCAGACGGTGAAGCGTTCCTGGCAGAAAACGCCAAAAAACCGGGTATTACTGTTACCGATAGCGGCCTGCAATATGAAGTACTGGCAAGCGGTGACGGTGACAAACCCAGCCTCTCCTCGAAAGTTAAAACTCACTACCACGGCACGTTGATAAGCGGCAAAGTATTCGACAGCTCGGTCGACCGCGGCCAGCCCGCAGAGTTTCCTGTAGACGGGGTTATCGCCGGTTGGACCGAAGCGCTCCAAATGATGCCGGTTGGCTCTAAGTGGCGACTGTTTGTACCCTACCAACTGGCATATGGCGAGCGCGGTGCCGGCGGTGCCATTGGCCCTTACAGCGCCTTGATATTTGAAGTCGAACTGCTGGAGATCACCGGCTAATGTGGTTTAAAAATCTGCGGGTGTACCAGCTCACGCGTACTTTCGAATACTCCCCCGAGCAACTGGGCGAGCAGCTAAGCCTGCACCCATTTCAACCATGCGGCAAGTTGGACCCATTGCGCTACGGCTGGGTTGCTCCGCTGGGACGGCATGGCACAGAGCTTGTTCATGCCTGCAATGGCAATATTATGATTTGTGCGAAACGCCAGGAAAAAATATTGCCTGCTGCTGTCATTAAAGAAGAGCTGGAGGAGCGCATCGCCGCCATTAATAGCGACGAAAATCGCCATGTAGGACGCAAGGAACGCGACAGCCTCAAAGACGAAGTCATTTTCGATTTTCTGCCAAAAGCGCTCGCAAAATCGTCTTTGGATTTCGCCTATATCGCCCCCAGGGAAAAACGTGTATACGTTAACGCGGCTTCAGCGAAACGAGCAGAAGATCTTCTCAGCGCTATGCGTGAAGCTCTCGGCAGCATCTCTCTTATACCTTTAGCGAGCGAGAACCCAGCGGTTAACGTGATGACCGAATGGTTACGTGAAGCAGCTGCCACCCAGCCTTTCACATTGGGTGAAGAGTGCGAGCTACAAGCACCAAAAGACGGCCGGGTAATACGCTGTAAAAATCAAGATCTCACCGCCGACGAGCTCATCAGTCATATTCATTCAGGCATGGTGGTGAGCAAGCTGGCACTTACATGGAACGATGCCATTCACTTTATGCTGGATGACCAATTTGCGATTAAGCGCTTAAAATTCGACGACAAACTGCTGGAGCAGGCCAGTGACACAAACCCGGAAACGGCAGCAGAGCAATTCGATACAGACTTTGCAGTTATGGCAACCGAACTTAAACAGTTTACCGCAGATTTATTGGCCGCATTTGGTGGTGTCTCTTCATTAAATAAATGAGTAATACAAAATATGCCCTGTGGGGTTCAGCTCTTTTAAGGAGAATGTCTATGAGCGTTTTGCCAAAGGCTTACTTGGTTTTATCTGTTTCTATTTTAATACTCAGTGCTTGCGGTGGCGGCTCCAGTACGCCGTCGAACCCGGCGGATAACACTACTGACACTAGCAGCTCTAGTAGCAGTAGCTCCAGCAGTAATAGCAGTAACTCTAGCAGCGGTAGCGCCTTATCCGCCTGTAACGACGGTATAGACAATGACGGCGATGGCTATGTGGATTGGCAGTACGATCTCGGCTGTGTTAACGCCAATGATGATGAAATCTCCGGCACTCTCGCTGAAGAAAACGGTTTCACTACTTTTGATGTTGGCAACGATAGCAAGGTGATTTATGTCAGCTCATCTCAGGGTAACGATATTAACGACGGTTTGTCCCCCGCGACCGCGGTGCAAAGCCTTTCTCGTGGTGCAGAACTGTTGCGCGACGGCGAAAATGACTTTTTACTCTTGCGCAGGGGGGATACCTGGCGAGGTGAGACCTTGGGGCGTTTTATTTCCGGCAAGGATGCGGATCATCCGGTGGTGATAGCTTCGTATGGCAGTCAGACAAACCGGCCAAGGCTTGAAATTGATCAAAACTTCATCGACCACAACGGTCGGGTACGCAACAATGTTGCCATTATTGGGCTGGAACTCATATCTTATCCCAAAATCCCTTCCGATAGCGCTTACGACGGTGAAAGCGGCGGTGGTTTCCGCTATGTGGGGGAGGCCGCAACCTGTTGATTGAAGACTGCCGATTAACCTATGGCGAATTGGTTGTACAGTCTTACGGCGATGACCAGCACTACCAAAATGTGCAGGTACGCCGCAATGTCATCGAAAAAAATTACCATATAAATACCTGCGGGCAAAACTCGGCTTATCGCCCATCAGGGATGTATGCCTCTCACGTTAATGTTTTGCTTATTGAGGGCAACCTGTTTGACCACAACGGCTGGAACGAAGATGTCGAAAGCGCCTGCGCGACAATGTTCAACCACAACATGTATTTAAATGCAGATAATTTGGTGGTGCGCGACAACATTATCGCGCGCGCATCCAGCATGGGTATAAAAATGCGCTCCGATGTCAGCGGAGATGCAGATAATTTACTGTTCGCAAATAACTTTTTTGTCGATGGTGAAATAGGCTTGGGCATTGGCGGAAATACTAGCGAGGCGCACCGCTTTTCTAATGTGGTTGTAAATGAAAATGTGTTCAGCCAAATAGGTATGGGCAACCCTACCCAGCGCTCTTTTGCATGGATGCTGGACATTGCCGATATCCTTAAAGGGGACATTAGAAGTAATTATTTCCTCCATCAGCCCTGGTATAACAATGCCTACGGCATTTATCTGGGAGGCGACTCCACTTCTGAAATCAATATTAATGAAAATAGATTTTATAACCTGGCTTCGCGCTCCTTACGTGCAGCGTCGAAATCGGGCTGGTCAGACAATACCGTAGAGGATAATATTTTTGTGGACCCTTCCCACGCCTCCTGCCTGGTTTATCACGAAGGTGATTTTTCGACTCTTAATTACAGTAACAATCACTATTACAGCAGCCATGTTGGCGACTGGTTCTGCGGCGATGTACAGGCCAATTTGACCGATTGGCAGTCTGCATCTGGAGAAACCGGCGCGAACATTTGGAACAACAGTTTCAGTGACCCAGACCGAACAATTGCAAGCTATGCCGAGCTGCTAGGCCTTTCACCTTCACTTGAAGCTTTTATTGAACAAGCTCGAGAGCAGTCAAGGCTGAACTGGAATAACGATTTAACGGCAGAGGCCATTAACACATACATTAAAGCTGGCTTTGAATATTGATTCCGCCCAGCAAACCAATAGCGTTTATCTACGTTTTTTACTCTTGCCCACGCGCCTTGCGCGGGAATTCATATATTCGAGTATCACTGCTGTGCCGTTAAGTTTGAAATCATGGCTTCGGTGTTTTTTACTGCGACCTTCGCCAGCATCGCGCCATGGATAGCTAATGGGACACCTGTGTAGTAATAGTATTATTGTCTACAAGTCCAATTCGCTAAGCCCTGGATGATCTTCAGGGCGTTTACCTGCAGGCCATAAAAATTTCCGTTCACTCTCCTCAATGGCGACATCATTGATACTGGCATGGCGTTGCGCCATTAAGCCTTTTTCATTGAACTGCCAGTTTTCATTGCCGTGTGAACGAAACCACTGCCCCTCGCTGTTATGCCACTCATATACATATCGCACAGCGATACGATTGTCGGTAAAAGCCCATAGCTCTTTTATTAGGCGGTAATCCAGCTCTTTTTTCCACTTTGCAATTAAAAACTTGATAATTTCATCCCGCCCTTGAATAAAAGTATCGCGATTTCTCCAGCGACTGTCCAAACTGTAGGCAGTGGCGATTTTTTCCGGGTTTTTTACGTTCCAGGCATCTTCCGCGGCGCGAATTTTTTTTATTGCCGACTGCTCGGTAAATGGCGGAAGAGGTTGGCGGGTGTCTTCTATTTTCAGGTCAAAATTCATGTTGCGAAAAGCCTTCGTGTGATATTAAATAAAACGCTTGCAGTGTGTAGTTATGCAATATTGCGTTGCTGAAAGTGCTGGGCGATTTGTTCACTGAGGTACTGGGCGTCTTTGCCCACATGAAAAAACCGCCCGGAGCCCCAGGTGTTCATCCAGTTCAGGCCCAGAAAATACAAACCCTGAACAGAGCTAACACCGCGCTTTTGTGCTGGCAGGCCCTTGCTGTTGAACACCTTTGGTTTTACCCAGTCAAATTCCATTTTGAAACCGGTTGCCCAAACCACTGCGGCTATAGCGGTTTTGTTTAAATCCAGACTCAAGGGTGTCGCCGGCATATAGCTGCTGTGCACATTGCTGTCTTGCTGTGCAGAAATGCCCTGCTGTTGAATATACGCTTCAATTGATTCGCGAATGCGTGCAGCGACACTGTCGGCGTAGTCCAGGTTTGTATGCAAATCGGCGTGGAATTGCATTTTACCTCGCTGAATGCTGCTTAATTTTCCGTAGAGATGCATGCCCTGCTCAGCGAAAATTCGTAAATTAAGATCGCGTCCACCATCGCGGCCAGTGACATAATGATTGGTAGCATGGGGAGCGTTTTCACCCTCAGGATGTTCATCGATGGTCATCTGGTAATAGCCCATTTGCTCCAGCCAATCCACCACATCTTTGCCCCGATAGCGGCGATTGACACGTGGTGCATTACCCACAACCAAATGCACTTTGCGGCCTTCCAGGTGTAAATCTTCAGCGATTTGACAGCCACTTTGGCCGGTACCAAGCACCATTACTTCTCCTGCTGGCAACTGCTGCGCATTTTTATAGTCGCGACTGTGGATTTGCTGAATATGTTCAGGAATTTGATTGGCGCCAGGCAATATATGGGGCCGATGATAGCCACCACACGCCAGTACAACCTGCTCCGCGGTATAGGTCTGGCCCGGGGTTTGAATATAAAAACGCCCCTGTATCTTATCCAGCGAAAGCACCGGAGAATTAAATTGAATAGGAGGATTAAAAAAATCGCGATAGGCTTTTAGGTAAGCAACAATTTCATCCTTCACCATAAAACCGTGTGGCTCGTCCCCGGCGTAGGGAAAACCTGGCAACTGGCATTGCCAGTTGGGTGTTACCAGACAAAAATTATCCCAGCGCTCGTGCTGCCAGTTAGCGGCAAATTCCGTGGCCTTGTCCAGAATAAGGTGGTCAATTCCCAGCTTACCCAGACAAAAGCTCATGGACATGCCCGCCTGGCCGCCGCCGATTATAATCACGGAGTAGTGTTTTTTAGGGCCTTCAATTGCCGGTATGTTGTCGATAGTAGCTGCTGTAAATGCTGTCATGGTGTCGCCCTCATCAAGCGAGTTCGTAAGTTATGTTTCCGTCTATTTTTTTTTGCGCCAGTTCGCGAGCCTTTTGCTGAATTTTTTCCTGCTCCGCGGCTGCGCTTGTACAGTAGTAACCAAAGCGCTGGTATACGCGTTCAGAAGCGGCGGCCAGGGCCTTATCCACTTGGCTTAAAAAAGTTTGCAGGGGCATGCTTGAATCTGGTTCAAAATACTGGTGGATAACGGTAGAAGGCGAATAGTAGGTAACATGTTCACCATCCGGCCATTGCACACTAAAGTTAACTGCTGGCACTGTGATCTCCCGCTTGAACGCCCATACCTGTGAGTGGCCGTTGTTTAAGGTTCCAGAATGTTGCGCTGGCGCCGGCCATGTCCAACGAGACCTGGGCGCTGTCATTTATTTCGCCAATAGCAGCGCAGGTGAGGTGGCTGTGTTTAAAAAAGCCCAGCAGTGAGGACACCTGTGAAGGCTCCACCGCCAATAAGAATCCAAAGCTTTGGAAGGCACGCATCCAGCGCAAAAAATCCTTATCCGGCGATGGAATAGCACACAGGTCCACCGCAGCGCCGCATTGGTTGAGCTCCAGCATCATCAGCAGTGTGCCCAGTACACCGCCGTTGCTGATATCTTTAGCCGCCACCGCAAGGCCTTCTTCGGCCAGTTGCGCGGGAATGCGCCACTGTGACTGGATCTGCGCTTTGCTTTTACCCTGCACACAAGCCCAATAGGGAAAATCGCCATGCCAGCTGCCGTCGAGATCACTCAACAGAAACAAGCGTTGGCCGGCTTTTAAGTGATGGCAGGAGAGCAGGTTCCTGGCGAATCCGGTAATTGCCACGGCCAGACCGGGGGAGTAATCGGGCTGTATGCTGCTATGGCCACCGGCAAACTGCACACCGAACACATCGCAGGCACGCTTTATATGAAACAGCAGCGTTTTCGCCTGCTCACTGTCGTGGTGCCAGTAGGCGTTTACCACCGCTTGGGGTCTGCCACCCATGGCGGCAATGTCACTCACATTGGCCATCACCGACGACCAACCGGCCGCGCGCGGGTCGTGGTTGACGAAGCCGGGCAACATGCCCTCCATCGCCAGCAACTGGTAACCGCCCGCTGTGGCGAAGGCGGCACAATCGTCGCCCGGCATTTGGTAGCGCGTTGCCAGTGCTAAATCGCCGTAATCCACAGCAGCATGGCAAATTGCGCCCTTGGCCTCCAGCTCCGGCAGCTTTTGCAGAGCCAGGTTCAGCTCCTCCAGGTCACTGGCCATGGCGTGAGCAAAACCGCTGCAGGCAGGGTTCATAGTGCTCCGCCCTTACATGCTGAACTGTCCCGAGGCATAAAGGGGTAAGCTTCCATATGTGCTCGCATGCGCACATGGGCTTTTGCCGCAAGCTCAATTGGCCCCAGGCTTTGCCAGTGCACAGATTGAAAATAGGCTTCGTTCTGCGGCTGTACATTGGCGAGAAATTCTCGGCAGCCCAAATCTTTGGCGCGCGATACGGCCTCGTTAATCAGCGCTTTACCAATACTTTTATGACCACGGTAAGCACGGGCAACGCATAAGCGGCCTCCAAACCACCGATGCTGTTCGCCTGCCACCGGGTAGATGCGCACAGCGCCAACCACCTGGTCGCTGATGCTCCAACTGGAGGCCAGCGCGACAATGGCAATAGCGCGAAAATCCTCGGCATCGGTTTCGTTTTCGGGAAGGATTTTCTGTTCGCGGGCGAAGGTTTCTTTGCGCAGTTGAAAGTAGCACTGCTTCTCCCAAGAGCTGTCGGCCACTTTGACCCGAATGTGATGCGAGCGGAAGTCATAAAAATAATCATCCACCAGTGCGTAGGCATGCTTAGGCATAGCTGACGACCTCTTGTTCAGCTTCTTGTTCATAACTTTTTAAGGCGGAACAGGCACCGCACTTGGCGCAGCCAGCAGCCTGCTGATCCGAAGCGATGCCGCGCTCGCGAATGGCCGGCCCCAGGGTACGGAATATACGGTCGAGCATGGCGCTGTCTGCCATGGGCGCGTTGGCCAGAGGCGTGCCCGCCACCGGCACAAAGGGCACCACAAAGGGGTAAACACCCATTGCAATCAGCCGTTGTCCCATCGCCAGTATTTCCTGTTCACTATCCCCCAGGCCCGCCAGGATGTAGGTACTCACGTTCCCGGCACCAAACACTTCCACCGCCGCTTCATAGGCACTGTAATATCGGCTGAGGGGCACGGTGGCTTTGCCCGGCATAATCTTTTTGCGCACGCGCTCACTAACGGCTTCCAGGTGCATTCCCAGCGCATCGACCCCGGCATCCTTCAGGCGCTCGAACCAGATGTCATCCGCAGGCGGCTCGCACTGGGCTTGCAGGGGAATATCCACGGCGGCTTTAATGACCCGGGCACATTCACTCAGCACCCTGGCACCGCGATCCAGGCCGGGAGGGGTGCCAGTGGTTAAAATCATTTGCTCTACGCCGTCCAGCTCCACCGCAGCTTTTGCCACTTCCGCCAATTGCTGCGGTGTCTTCTCAGCGATGGTGGTTCCGGCCTTGAGGGATTCTTCAATGGCGCAAAACTGGCAGGACGTTTCACGGTTGCGGTAGCGCACACAGGTCTGCAGCACTGTGGTGGCGAGCACCTTGTTGCTGTGTAAGGTGGCAATTTGCGAGTAAGGGGTGCCATCTACAGTGCTGCGTTGATAAAAACGAGGCTTGGCTGGCATACGCGCGCCGCCAAGCAGTTTGTCTTGCTCAAAGATCAATACTTGCTCTCCGCCTGCATCCACTTGGGCGGTAAATGGCGAGTTACTGGCCTGCTCGCTGAAGATGGGGATCATGCTGGTTTGCTGCTCAAAGCTCAGCGCTTTGTGGTCGGTAGGGCCTGCGCCGCCGCGCCGGTTAAGGCCCGTATTATTGGGCGCCAGCCAACGTAAACCCTGGCTTTGAATTGCCGTAAGCTTTTCTTTACTGAGTGCCATATCACACCTCGATAGAGTCTTTAGGGGGCTGAGCATGAGCTTTTGGGCTTTTATCAATCAGCAGGCTCAGCAATTCCGGGCGGCTATAATGTCCGGCGCTATCCATCATGCGTTTGCGCTTATCAATCAGCGCCATATCCAATTCGGCGATGCAGGCGCCTTCGCCGCTGTCACTGCCAAGGGTTTCCCCAAGCAGGCGCCCTTCTGGCGAAACGATGCCGGTAAAACAACCGCCGGTGATAGGCTTGAGGGCACCGCCGGTATCTTCTACTATTTGCGCCTGTTGTTGCGGGCTGAGCCAGCCGGTGGCATTAACCACAAAACAGCCGCTTTCCAAGGCATGGTGCCGAATAGTGACTTCTATTTGCTCGGCGAAGATATCTCCCACCAATGAGCCTGGAAACATGGCCACGTGAATCTGCTCCCGGTCTGCCATTAGCGCATAGCGCGCCAGCGGGTTGTAATGTTCCCAGCAGGCCAGGGAACCCACGCGGCCTACACGGCTATCTACCGCCACCAGACCGGAACCATCGCCCTGCCCCCACACCATGCGTTCGTGATACGTTGGCGTGATTTTGCGTCGGTGCTGCAGCAGCGCGCCGTCGGCATCAAACAGCAGTTGTGCGTTGTACAAGGTGCCTCCATCGCGCTCATTAATGCCGATTGACACCACCATACCGTCCTCCCTGGCCGCTTTAGCTATCGCTTCGGTGGCTGCAGAAGGCACTTGTACACTCTCCGCCATGAGTTTGAGGTGCTCTTTGCCCATGGCGTAAGGCGCCTGGATAAAAGAAAAATAGGGGTAATAGGGAATCAGAGTCTCGCCAAACACCGCGAACTCAACCCCCTCTTTTGCCAGCGCTTCAATCCAGCCACAAACTTTGTTGACGGTGCCTTCACGGGAGTAAAGCACCGGGCTGCACTGCACCGCAGCCGCGATCACTTTGCTCATAATTTATGCCGTCCAGGTGTGGACCATAAATGCGTTTTCTTTCGCCATCAGCAACTGCAGGTCCATCACATCCAGCGGGTTGATGGGGCGAATCCCTTCAATCAGTGCCTTTTCGGTTTGACCATACAGCGCCTGCAAGGCAAAGCGACAGGCAAACACTTCGCCACCTTCACTCATAAATGCTTTCAACTGCGCGTTATAGGCCAGATGGCCGGGAAAGGCCTCATCGCCAAGCTTGGGGAACCCACGCTGTACACCAAGCAATACACCGGGCCCGTACAAAAGCACTTTGGTCTCGTAGCCCTTGCGCAACAGACGTTTGGCTTGCAACAGATTTACCAGCCCAATTGAGCCTTCGAAAGCCACCGTATGGAATGTTAATAGTGCTTTGGCCCCAGGCGGCGCCTGCACATCTTCAAATACTTTTTCTTCGTAATCGACCAGGAAGTCGCCATCTTGATGAAGCGGTGTTTCTACCACTGGCATAGGAATATCCTCTTGTTATTGCGCTCACTAATGGATGGATAAAAGCGCCGAAAACCATAAGCGCTGTAGTCGGCAAATTGTTTTACTGGCGCAACAGCGAGATAGCGAGAACCATTCCATTTGCACGAAAACCGAGATTTTTATTTATTTACCAATATAAACAACCACTTAAAAAATCGCATCGTTTTTAATCGATGACATTAGCTATACGCAGTTGCGTATAGTTATGAAAATGCGTAGCCTTCACCTACGAATATGAGTAGCTTACAAACTGGAGCCCGGCAATGTATCAAAGCGACTCTGTGGATGACTGGAATCAGTTGGCCTACTGGATGCGCTCGTCTGCGTTTGAACACTGCACCGAAGCGCTGATGCTGGTAGACCCGGTAAAAAACACTTGTATAGATTGCAATATTGCCGCCACCCGCTTGCTCGCTTATCAGAAGCGTGAAATTCTCGATATCCCCATATCCCAAGTACTGGGACGAGAGCTTGGTGCCTTGATCGTGTTTACCGAGCATGTGTTAACAGAGGGCCGGGCAAGCAGCCGAGTGATCAGTTGCCGGATGAGTAATGGCCAGCACATACCGGTGGAATTAAACGGCTCGCGAGTGGTAATCAACCGCGATAACTATCTGGTGGTCTCCTTGCGTGATATTCGTGCCGACAAGGAGAAGGATCAGCAAGATGCGGCAGACAGAATTGCGCGCAATGGTCTTTTGGAGTGGAAGCATCTGCAGAGCGTATTTCAGCAAGGCGAGCGCGAAAACCTGCTGATGCTGACCTCTGTAGGCGACGGCATATATTGCGTCGACACCAATGGCCTGTGTACCTTCATCAACCCGGCGGCCAAGCGCTTGCTGGGCCGCAGCGACAACGATGTGCTGGGGCAAAACATTCACTACATTCATCACCATACCCACGAAGACGGCAGCCACTACCCGGTTGAGGAGTGCCCAATCTACGCGGCTATTCGCGACGGCGTGGTACACGAAGGTATTCAGGAAGTTTTCTGGAAGCATGACGGCCAGCCCTTTCCGGTAGAATTTACCAGCACACCGATTATTTCTGATGGCGCCATTGTGGGAGCAGTGGTGGTGTTTCGGGACATTAGCGAGCGCGTGGAGACAGACCGCAAACTGCGCGCAGCTCTGGAAGAAGTAAGCCAGCTAAAACAGCGCCTGGAAGATGAAAACGCCTATCTGCAGCAAGAGTTCCTACTGGAACAGCAGTACCACGGAATTCTTGGCGAAAGCCCGGCAATTCAGCACATCGTGCAGCAAATAGAGCTGGTTTCACAAACCGATGCCGGGGTGCTGATTAGCGGAGAATCCGGCACTGGCAAAGAGCTGATTGCACGAGCCATTCATGAAGCAAGTGGACGAAAAGATAAACCGCTGATTCGTGTAAATTGTGCAGCAATTCCCCAGGAACTGTTTGAAAGCGAATTTTTTGGCCACGCACGCGGGGCCTTTACCGGGGCCTTGCGCGATCGCACTGGCCGTTTCGAATTAGCTGATGGTGGCACTATTTTTTTAGACGAAGTAGGCGAAATACCTCTGTCGTTACAAAGTAAATTATTGCGTGTTTTGCAGGAGGGCCAATTAGAGCGCGTTGGCGAAGAGCGCACCCGTGAAGTGGATGTGCGTGTGGTAGCAGCCACCAACCGAGATTTAAAAAAGGAAGTGACGGAAAGTCGTTTTCGCGAAGACTTATACTTTCGGCTCAACATTTACCCCATCCACTCCCCACCCCTGCGAGAGCGCGGTGAAGATGTCATTCTACTGGCAGCGCATTTTTTGGAGCAGGCCGCCAAGCGCAATGGCTCCACCCCTTTCAAACTACGTCAGAATGATTTGCTGAAACTGAAACAGTACGACTGGCCAGGCAACATACGAGAACTGCAAAATCTGATTGAACGCGCCATCATTACCAGTCAAAAGGGACGCTTAAATATTGATCTACCGAAAAGTGAGGACCGTGTCCAGCAGCAACAAAACGCGCTGGTATCCACCGCGATTGTCAGTGACGATGAGATGCAAGCCCAGGTTAAGCAAAATATGCTCGCCGCTCTGGAAGCCTGCCAATGGAAATTGTTTGGCGAAGATGGAGCGGCCAACCTGCTTGGTTTAAAACCCACCACTCTGGCATCCCGGATAAAACGTCTGGGCTTAAAGCGGCTCTAAACCTGGTAGCAAAAAATAAGGCATTTAATACCAGCTTGACTACAAAGCCTGCAAAAGCTTCTGCGCTGTTAAAATTGAAGACGCCGGATTTTGCCCTGTTACCAGCAAACCGTCCTGCACCACATATGGCGACCAGTTTTCGCCTTTGCTGTAACTAGCACCGTTTTTTGCCAACATATCCTGTACCAAAAAAGGCACCACATCTGTTAACTCTACCGCGTCTTCCTCTTCGTTACTAAAGCCAGTAACAGATTTATTTTTTACCAGCGGATCGCCGTTGGCTGCTTTGACGTTTTTAAGGGCTGCGGGTGCGTGGCACACTAAACCCAGCGGTTTGTTGTGTTTCACCGCACTTTCGATAAGGCCAATGGAATCGGCACTCTCTGCCAGGTCCCACAGTGGGCCGTGCCCGCCGGGATAAAAAACTGCATCAAAGTCGCTCACAGCAATATCTGCCAACTTCAGCGTATTGTGCAATGCCACTGTAGCTTCGGCGTCCTCTTCAAAACGCTTTGTGTGCTCGGTTTGAAACATTTCCTCTGCACTTTTAGGGTCGAGCGGTGCCTGGCCGCCCATGGGCGAAGCAAGGGTCAGGTCTGCGCCAGCCTCTTTAAACACATAGTAGGGCGCGGCCAATTCCTCCAGCCAGAAACCGGTTTTGTGGCCGGTATCACCCAAGGTGTCGTGAGAAGTTAACACAATCAAAATCTTCATGGAGCGTTCCTTAATCGTTAAATAAATGTGTGTTTGAGCAGAGCCTGTTCACCCAACTTACTACGTTCAACCAACCCTTCGGTACTCAGCTGGAGAGTGCAACACAGGGTCATCATTGCGGCGGCACAGCTCGATGTACGAGCACTCAACCCCATGTCTAAATTGCATCTCTCAACAGATTGATCGAGCAATTACCTTAACATGGTAACAGCACAAATACAGATCTCTCAGTAGCAACTTGAAAGGCGAGAGCTCACTCAGGTCTCTGCTTGGAGATTACCCTGAATTAGCACGTATTTTGCGCGACATTACCCTCTCCCCTAGTGTTAGCAGCTTCCATATTAAAGACCAAATTCATGGAGGAACCCACTGCCCTTCATGGACAGCCCTTCTGGCGCTGGCACGCAATCCCTCTCAATCAGCGCCAGTTTTGTCCCGTTTCTGCACTGGGCTACACATTGCCAACAGAGAGCTGCGTGTATTGCCAATTGCGCCGAACAGAAACCAATCAACAACGGTCCCCCTGCTATAGCCGCTACGCTGGCGAGCGCTTTGGTTTTTAAGCTAATACGTGCCGAATGCGAACAATGCATTCAGCTATCGCTCCGGGGCGGGTTTAGGGCAAGTGTTTTAAATGCTGCAAGCTCAGGATATTATACGTAGCATCCTCGATACTGGTTTTCTCGCAGCAACAATTATGATCCGGACAGGCTGTCTACTGATGACCCTGCAGGCAGTCGCATTGGCTCCCGACCTACGCACGAATGCAAACGCTGGATGAAAGCTGCATGGAGACAGCACATCAGTCAATTCTTCCACAAAGGCACCTCTTAGCTCTCCGAACAAGAGAAGGAAGTTTATGAAAAGCAACAACTCACAAAAAAAATACCTGCTGCTTGTTGGCGTGGCTGCCGGCTTCCTGGCGCTCATTTTTGCAACACTACTACGACCTTCACCGCCCCTATCAGAGACCTTTAACAGGGCTGTACTGGTAGACACTGTTGCCCTTGCAAAACAGGACGTTAGCGCGGTGATTGCAGGCTTCGGTCGTGTCGAGCCCAAAACCACCTGGCAGGCCCTGGCGGAGGTGAGTGGCAAAGTGATTTATCGCAACCCGCAACTTGAGCAAGGTCGTGTGTTATTAAAAGGAACGCGCTTACTGGCCATTGACCCTTTGGAATATCAGCTAAAACTGGATCAGTCCCGGGAAAACCTTAATGCCACCAGAGCGAGGCTTGTTCGCCTCGATCAAGAAGAGAAAAACCTCAACTCCAGCTTGCTGCTGGAGCAGCAGAAACTCACTATTACCGAACAGGAATTTAAGCGTAAGAAGCAGTTAAACGAACAAAAACTGATTGCCGATGCGGTGTTGGATACGGAGAAAAAAGCGCAGCTTGCACAACGAAAACTGGTACAGGATTTAGAAAGCCAGCTTAAGCTGGTACCCGATGATCGCAAAGTCACTCAAGCGCAACTAAGAGTCGACGAAGCCACCTTAAAAGATGCAGAAAGACGTCTGGCGCAAACAGAAATACTATTGCCTTTCACCGCGCGTATTGGCAAGGTTGATGTCGAGCTAAACCAGGTGGTGAATCAAGGTTCTGTAATGCTCGTTGCACAAAATTTGGGCCATGTGGAAATTAAAGCGGAATTTTCCTTAAAAGACCTGCGCAACCTGGTTAAAAACAGCAATCGATCTTTAAGACCCGGAGAAGTACCCTCAATTGAGCATTTTCAGTTTAGCGGCAAAGTAAAACTGCAAATAGCCGATATTTATCGGGAATGGCCGGCAAGCGTTACCCGCATAGCGGAAACAGTTAACCCGGATCAGGCCAGTATCGGTGTGTACCTGGAAGTAGAAGAAGATCTGCGCACCTTTAACCCTGCCATCCGCCCACCGCTAACAAAGGGAATGCTGGTTACAGCTTTTATCGGATCCCCCACCGGCCAGCAATTTGTTATTCCGGAAAAAGCTTTGCATGAAAACCGGGTATACCTCATGAGTGAGGACAATAAACTGCGTATAGTGCCGGTAAAGGTATTGTTCCGCACTGAGTCAGGCGTGGCTATCAAGGGCGACATTCACACTGGAGACCAGCTGATACTTAACGACCTTATTCCCGCCATTGCCGGAATGAGCCTGCGCGTCGAGCCGGGGGAATAAGGGCATGATCTCTTATTTTATTCGCCATCCCACCCTGGCAAACCTGGTAATGCTCTCGCTGCTATTGTTCGGTGCCATTACCCTGCCTACCATAAAGCGCGAAACCTTCCCGGAATTTTCCCTCGATGTTATTACCGCAAGCGTGGTGTACCCAGGCGCCTCTCCGGCGGAAGTGGAACAAAGTATATGTCTGCGTATGGAAGATGCCGTGGACGGTCTTGGCGATATTGAAGAAACAATCTGTGATGCGCAGGAGGGCATCGCCACGCTCAAATTAACCTTGGTGGACGGCGCCGATGTTAGCCGGACGCTGGTCGATGTGCAAACGCAAATAAACGCGATTAAAGACTTCCCTCAACAAATCGAGCCGCCAATCGTGCAGGAACTGGGTTGGGCCGAACCGGTGGTAGATATAGCGATTGCGGCAGACGCAAGCCTGCCGCACTTAAAAGCTTACGCGGAACAATTAAAGCAGGATTTAAAAATCCGGGCCGGTGTGGCAATGGTTGAAGTCACTGGTTTTTCCGACCACCAGTTGCGTATTGAGCTGGACCCTCTTGAATTAAGACGCCTTGGCCTCACCGCTGCGCAACTCGCTGACCAGGTGCGCCAACAAAATATCAAACTGCCAGCGGGGAATATTGAGCTTAAAGATAAAAACATGTTGATCCGCTTTGATGATCAACGCGTGAGCGTGAGGGAATTGCAATCCATGGTGGTTGTCGCCACAGCATCCGGTGCAGTCACACGCCTGGGCGACATAGCCAAAATCAGCGATCGTTTCGAGCTGGATGAGGAGCGTATTTATTTTGATAATAAACCCGCAGCGATTCTAAAAGTGCAAAAAAATAAAAATGAAGATGCACTACTGATAATGGAAAAAGTAGTCAACTTTATTGAACAGGAAAGAAAACGCCTGCCCGATGGTATGAGCCTCACCCTGACCAACGATATCTCCTCTATCGTGGACGACCGGCTGCAGATGATGCTGAAAAATGGTTGGCAGGGCATTGTGCTGGTGTTTATTGCCATGTGGTTATTTTTTTCACTCCGCTACTCCTTTTGGGTTAGTGCTGGTTTGCCCGTGGCATTTATGGGTGGGCTTTTTTTGATGTCACAGTTTGCCGTTTCCATCAACCTTATGAGTCTGGTGGGTTTATTAATGGCAATCGGCATCTTGATGGATGACGCCATCGTTATCTCGGAATCCATTGCCGCGCACATGGGACGCGAAAAGAGTATCGAAAAAGCGGTGGTCGAAGGCGTGAAAAAGGTGGCTCCGGGAGTAATTTCGTCGTTTCTGACCACAATTTGTATTTTCGGAGCCCTGCTTGCGCTCGATGGACAAATGGGGGCCGTACTGCAGGTAGTGCCCCTGGTTCTCATTATGGTATTGAGCGTAAGTCTGATTGAGGCATTTTTAATTCTACCCAACCACCTGTACCACTCCCTTGGTCATGCCTCTCATGACCAGCCACCCCACAAAATAAAAGCGGCGTTTATCACTTCTTTTGAGCGTTTTCGCAATCATTCGCTGGTAAATGCCGTAACGGTAGCAGTGCGATGGCGCTACGCGACTGTAGGTGGGGTACTCGGCCTTTTTCTGTTGTCCATTGCAATGCTTTCGGGGGGCGTACTTAAGTTTGAACCTTTCCCGGAACTGGATGGCGATATTGCAGAAGCACGAATCATTATGCCACCCGGCACACCGCTCGCTGAAACAGCAGCATTGGCAGAATTAATTGAACAGCAAGCAATACAACTGGGCGCCGATTACACCCGGCAATATCGAGAGCCGCAGGCCTTGGTGCAACACACAACCCGGCAATACAACTACAATGCCGATGCCGCTGAAAAAGGCCCGCATGTTGCCACCGTTCGCGTGGACCTCTTATCAGCAGAAACACGCAACACCGCCATCAACGATTTTATCAACCAATGGCGGGAAGCTGTAGGGGAACAGGCAAGCCCGCTGGCGATGGTGTTCACTCAGCCCGCAATGGGGCCTGCAGGAAGAGATGTTGAAATACGCATACTCGGCGGAAACTTACAAAGCTTAAAAGCAGCATCCGTTGAGGTGCAGCAGTATCTGGCCGCTTTTTCCGGTGTAAACAGTATTCTCGACGACACCCGCCCCGGCAAGGAAGAGATTGTTATAAAGCTGCATCCTGGCGCTGAATCGTTTGGTATTAACGGCTCTCTGGTAGCCGAACAATTACGAGCAGCCTACTTTGGCACAATTGCCGATGAAATACAGTTGGGCAAAGAAAACATTGAAGTGGAAGTGCGGCTGGATAAAAGCAAAATCAACGATATACAGGCTTTTGAAAACTTTGCCATTACATTAAACGACAATGTTCATATTCCTTTATCCTCCGTTGCGGATATTCAATCAGCGCGTAACTTTGTGCGTGTGCAACGTATTGATGGACTGCCTGCAGTAACGGTTACAGCCGAAGTGGACAGGCGCCTGGCCAATGCCTCCGAAGTAGTGAGCAGCGTAGGCAGCAAACTTGTGCCAAGACTACTGCAGCAGTACCCAGGCATCCGCATTGACTTTGACGGTGCCAGCAAGGAAACAGCCAAAACCAGCAGCTCGATGATACGAGGCTTTCTGCTGGGTATTTTTGGCGTATTTTTTATTCTCAGCTTTCAGTTTAAAAGCTACTTGCAACCACTGATAGTGATGGCGGCTATTCCACTATCACTTATCGGCGTTATCTGGGGGCATTTGCTACTCGGGTACAGCTTGTCCATGCCCTCCATTTTGGGTTTTACCTCCCTCGCGGGGATAGTTGTTAACGACTCAATTTTACTTGTTCAGTATATTAAATTGCACCTGAAACAAGGTGATGAAATGCTCAGCGCGGTGGTTTCTGCCAGCCGTGAGCGTTTTCGCGCGGTGTTTATCACCTCACTCACAACCGCCGTAGGCCTGCTACCACTGCTGCTCGAAACCAGTTTGCAGGCACAAGTGGTTAAACCCATTGTAATCTCTATTGTGTTTGGTGTTTTTTCATCCACGCTGCTGGTGCTGTTTATTGTACCTTGTGCTTACGCTATCTATGGCGATTTTCGGGAGCTGGAGCATGATAACTAGCCGGATACCACTAATCACACATATTATTAACTTGGCAATAATTATTGTTAAGTTAAAAAGCGGTGCACGGACGCGCCGCTATTGCCAAGGCAATGTAAGCCCTTGAAATACCAGTAAATTCACGCATTTACGCCAGTATTTCAAGGGCGCGCAATTAAATAGATAGGATAATCTATTTAATTGCCGGGTTAATAACTTGGCAAGGCTGTCTACCGGCTTAATATTAACCTGGAGGCATGTGTTTTTTTAGGTAAATTGAACGCTTATATGTACGGTATCAATGTATCCCGCTTCTGTGGTGCTAGACTCCAGGCTACAACCAATCCCCACCTGCATATTACCGATCGTTAAGGGACAGCCATGCCGGATAATCTGAAAAAAGTACTCAAAAACGAACTCTTGCACCTGGTCACCGGCTCCGTCGATAAAATGCTAAGCCATTTTTTCGAAGCTATGCCAGAGAGCTATTTTGATACCAACGACAAAGCAACCGTGTTACAGCATCTATCCGCACTCTTGCTGGCCAATATCTCTGGCAACCAGGAGCGGATCATGCTGGAGAACCAGGACGCCACCCGGCAAACGTATATCCACTTTGGCAGCTACCCAGGCTTGCTCAGCCATATTCTAGACCAAATACCCAGCGATAAAAAAATCCAGCAGGCCCGCGCTTATACTTCAAACAACAACGAACTCATCATTGATGTGTTTGACTTCAGCACGGAGGACAGCGCAAGCCAGCACCAAAATACCGACCTGCGCCAAAACCTGTTAAGAGAACTATCTCAACTGGACGCCCAGCTCACACCCGACGACAGGCAAGTAACCTGCGATTTTATTCATTCGGTAAATGAGAATTATCTATCGCGCTATAGCCTGTCTGAGTTGCTCAATCACGCACTGCTTACACAGCAAGTTCGCAATACACTGGATTCCAGCACCGTCATCCAGAGTATTGCTGGAACAAGCCAGCTATACAATATTGCCTACGCCGTCGGACAGGTTGATTCCACTGACATTTTTACTCGTCTGGCGCGATATTTCTGCACACAAAACATCGATATTCGCGAAACTTTTGTTGAAAACTTCGACCTGAACAGCCCCGAGCAACGCGCCCTGGTTGTATTGCAGGTGGATACAGGCAAGCACGACAAAGATGCTATCGCAAAAATAGAAGAAGACATTCGCAGACTGCCTTACCTCGATCAGGAAGCTCTGAATATTGCCTTCAACCGCCCATCATGGTCACTACTGGAAGCCGAAGTGATAGTGGCGCTATGCCATATTGCAGACCACATATTATCTGCGGAGGGAGCTGCAGATTTATCCAGAGATTTGATCCTGCAAGACATACTTGGCTACAACGAGCTTACCCTGGAACTGAGCCGCCTGGCGATCATGCGTTTTGATAACGAGCACTATCAACAGTTCGAGACGGCGCACTCAAACTTGCTTGACGCCATAAATGACCAGGTCGCTGACAGCGAGCACGCCCATATTTTTAGTACCCTGCTAAGAATCGTCCGTCATTTGTTAAAAGCGAATATTTATGCGAGCAATCGCTATGCCCTTGCCTTTAAACTAGCGCCAGAGATTATGCTCTCACAGCAGCGCAAGCAACAAGCCTATGGCGTTTTTTATATTTTTGGTAAAGCCTTTGATGGTTTCCACGTACGCTTTGAGGACATTGCACGGGGCGGCGTTCGAATAGTTCAGCCCCAGGGTGTGGAACAGTACGCAATTGAAGCAAAGCGCCTGTTTGATGAAGCTTATCAACTGGCCAGCGCACAGCAACTGAAAAACAAGGATATTCCAGAGGGCGGCTCGAAAGGTGTGATCCTGGTTAAACCCACCGCAAATACCATGCGCTGCGGCAAGTCCTATGTAAATAGCCTGCTGGATCTGATACTCGACAACGAGGAGACACAAAAATACCGCAAGGACTATCAGCAAAAACCGGAGCTGCTCTTTCTAGGCCCGGATGAAAATGTATCTGATGCATTAATTGAGTGGGTCATCAAACGTGCCGCTGAGCGCGGCTATACCATACCTAACTCATTTATGAGCTCCAAACCAGGCGCAGGCATCAACCACAAAGAATATGGCGTAACCAGTGAAGGCGTTTACGTATTTTTGGATGTTGGTCTGGAAAATATCGGTATCAATCCAAAAACAAGCCCCTTTACGATTAAAATAACCGGCGGGCCCGATGGTGACGTTGCCGGAAATCTGATTAAAATTCTTTACCGTGAATACGGTAAAAATGCCATTATTACCGGTATTGCTGATGGCAGTGGCTGTGCCGAAGACCAACACGGCTTAGACCGCGACGAACTGCTAAGACTTGTTGCGCAGAGCTTGACGGTTAGCCACTTCAATAAAGAAAAGTTACATCATGGTGGTCGTGTTCTCAGCATCCATCAACCCGGCGGCGTTGAGGCGCGCAATACACTTCACTTCAGGCTGCAAACTGATGTCTTTGTACCAGCGGGTGGCCGGCCTGCAACAATCAACGAAAGCAATGCAGCAAACTATTTAAATGCAGACAAACAGCCTGCCAGTAAACTGATTGTTGAGGGCGCGAACTTATTTCTGACACCACAGGCACGCGAATGGCTGACAGAACAAGGGGTTTTTATCGTTAAAGACAGTTCTGCAAACAAGTGCGGTGTTATTTGCAGCAGCTTCGAGATAGCAGCGGGAATGATACTGGACGAACATGCATTCCTGGATATTAAAAACGAGTTTGTTAAAGAAGTGAAAGTAAAATTACGAGCGCTTGCCTTACTGGAGGCAAAGACGCTGTTCCGGGAATTTTATTTTCAACCTGATATCAGCCTCGCATCACTGAGTATGCAATTGTCCCACGAAATCATTACTATTACCGATATGGTTGCAGAGTTAATAAAGGTAAATAAGATCTCCAGCAGCGGTGTGTGTCAGAGTTTAATGCGGGCATTTTTCCCTGCCTCTCTGCTACGTAAAGCCGGGAGTAACGCCCTTGAAAAACTTCCTGACAGTTACTTCGTGCGAGCAATGGCGTCCATTATCGCCAGCAGGATAGTCTACCACGAAGGTATTCGAAACCTGCAGTCACTGCCCCGCGAGCGTTTACAACAGTATTTGCTTGACTATCTGTCACAAGAAGAAGCAACAGCGCAAATTATTAAAAATGTTATGGCTTCAGACGTATCAAACAAAACCGAGCTGGTGACCCTGTTGGAACGGGGTGCAACCAGTACTGCATTAAAGTGGCAATAGCATGTCGAAAAGATCAGCTCGGCGCACCAATAACCCGGCAATTAAATAGATTATCCTATCTATTTAATTGTGCGCCCTTGAAATACTGGCGTATAACAACAATTACTATTGCCAAGTTAATAAACCCTTTGAAACAGAGCAAGGAAAGCAAGCAAAACAAGGCAGTAGGCAATAAGAAGAAGGTATTTAAATTTCCAGTGCTGCCCATCGAAACTGAAAACAGGCTGCAGCTCTTGCTGGCGGCATTGATTTACAGTGAAAATGCGCGACACGGCGTAGCCGCTGAGCAAACAGACAACAAAACCGAAAACATTCCACCATAGCCATGAAACTTGCGGCAGGTAGAGCCAGCACATCAGATTAAATAAAAAACCGACAAGCAGGCCTGCGGTAGCGCCCGTTCCATGTGCGCGCTTGCTGAATAAACCGAGGATAAAAACACCCAGCACAGGTCCGTTAATAAGAGAACCAATTTTGTTAATCGCCACCAGTACCGAAGAGGCGATATCGCCCACATAAAAGGAAAAAACAATCGCCAATGTACCCCAGGCCAGAGTCACCAGGCGGGAAATCCATAACTCCTGCATGTCTGTCCAACGTCCGCGATGGAAGCGTCGCACAAAGTCCTCCATCGTTGATGCACTGAGGGAATTAATCACGGAATCAAGCGAGGACATGGCGGCGGCGAACAATGCCACCAGCGAAAGGCCCACCAAACCTACTGGCAGGTTTTGCAAAATATACTGTGGCACGACCAGATTGTAATTGGGCGCTTCGCCATTAAGGGGTAAGTTGGCGATAAACTCCGGCGTTTGCAGCGCGTAACTACCGATTCCCACGCCCACCATGCAATACAGCAGCACCAGCGGAAACCGTAGCAAGCCGTTCAGGAATAAAGCCTGCTTGCTGTGGTCAACGCTTTTTGCACAGAGCTCGCGCTGCACCTGGCTCTGGTCACAGCCGTAGTATGAAACATACAGGAAAAATCCACCCAGAAGCATGGGCCAGAACGCGAAGGTTTGACCATCCCCCAGGCCGTGATGTTTAAAATCCAGGGTTTGTAAGCGCTCTTGCGGGAAGGTGCTTAGCAAGTTAGAGAAGCCACCCAGCTCTACCAGCAATAATAAAAAAACCAATAACAATACCGCAACCAATACAAACATTTGCAGTACATCGCTGTAAACAACCCCACGCACGCCGCCCAGAATATCGTAGACCAGGGTAATCAGGCCCAATATCATCACCGACCAGAAAAACGATAAACCGGTGATAAGCTGTACCACAAGAGCAATGCTGTAAATGGTTACTGCGCTGGCAAAGGCTCGCACAAACTGAAACAGAGCACTCAAAACCAGCCGGGTTTTTAAATCGAAACGTCGCTCAAGATATTCATACACAGAGACCAGTTTTAAACGGCGAAAAACCGGCAGTAAAAACAGCATAATCGCCAACATCGCCAAGGGAACGGCAAGCTCGTACTGCAACCATACCAGACCGCCACCAGCAGCAAACGCCACAAAGGCAGGCGCGCCCAGTATGCTGTTGGTGGAACATTGGGTTGCCATGGTCGAAATAGCAATGGGCCAGGAGCCGATGGCGCGACCACCCACATAATAGTCTGCCCGGGAATACTGCCGCAGCGAAAGCCAGACGCCAAACGCAACCAGGCCGGCGAGGTAAATACCAATAACCAGCCAATCTATCGTGTGTATTGCTTCGTTATCCATAAGTCAGCGTGTTATAAATGAAACGCCAAAATTGGCTTTTTCAGAGTCAGGGAATATTATTTAATCCACACCTGTTTGGTATTTACAAATTCCTTGATCCCGTGAGGGCCTAGCTCGCGACCATAACCGGAACTTTTAATGCCGCCACTGGGCAGGCGCGGGTCGGTTTTAACAATGCCATTAACGGCCACCTGACCGGCATTGAGTTTTACTGCCGCGATTTCGGCCAGCGCCTTTTTACCGGTCCAGATACTTGCACCAAGGCCGTACTCAGTGTCATTGGCCAGAGCCAGTGCATGTTCAAAATCACGGGCTTTAATCACCGCCATCACAGGGCCGAAGGTTTCCTCGCGGAAAGCGCACATATCAGGGCTAACATCTGTGAGCAAAGTAGGAGGATAGAAGTAACCCTGCCGGTGGGTGATTTCTCCGCCGAGCAAACACTTTGCGCCAGCCTGCACTGTTTCCATAACTTGTCGATGCAGGTTTTGCTGCAGGTCTTCACGGGCAATGGGGCCGATATCAGTGTCATGCTCCATAGGATTACCCAGTTTTAATCGACTCAGCCGGGTGTGAAGTTTTTCAACAAAGCTTTGATAAATGCCCTCCTCCACAATAATCCGTTTGGCGGCAATACAGGATTGTCCGGCATTGATAATACGGGATAAAACCGCTACATCCGCCGCTGCGTCCTGCTCTGCATCGGCCAGCACTATACAGGGGTCGGAACCACCGAGTTCCAGCACCGCGGGTTTTAGTTCTGCCGCTGCCATTGCTGCAACTTTCTTTCCGGCAAAGGCAGAGCCGGTAAACGAAACAGCCGCAACCTGCGGGTGGCAAATCGCCGCAGCTACCGCCGGTGTTTCCAGAGGCAAGTTTTGAAAAACATTTGGCGGCGCATCAGAAAATACCTCAGCCAGCGCTTCTGCACAGGCGGGCACGTTCGGGTCGTGCTTCATCAGGCAGGTGTTACCGGCCATTATTGCCGGGGCATAGAAACGCGAAGCCAGCCACAGGGGCGCATTCCAGGGAAGAATTCCGAGAATGCTGCCCAGGGGTTGATAACACACATAACTAAGAGAAGCATCGGAAGGGAGCACTTCGCGAGCCAAAAAAGCCTCTGCGTTTTCGGCGTAGTACTCGGAACACCACGCGGTTTTTTCTACTTCCGCTTCTCCTTCTTTAACCGGCTTGCCCATTTCCAGCGCCATCAGCTCCGCCAGGTGTTTTTTGTTTGCACGCAGTTTTACGGCAACGCTTTTTAATACCCCGGCACGCTCGCTGAATGTGCTTTGCCTCCAGGACTTAAAAGCCTCTGCCGAAGCCGCAATACGCTTTTCCATTTCCCCACTACTGAGGGAGGGCAATTGATGCAGAACCTTGCCGTTGTATGGGTTAACTGCTGTTAGCATACTCATGCTCCTGTTCAGGATGCCGTTTCGGTTTCCAAAGCAACCACGCGGCTGTCATTTTTACTTTTCTCTTTGGCAATACGGACTTTCTTTACGCTTTGCTCAGGCTTCACAGTAAAATCGCGGTCCAGCGTAAAGAAAGATTCACAAGCGTTTTCGGTAATGTGAATTGTGTCGGAAATGCCGCAGGTTTTATCGCCATCCACCCCCCACATCCAGGGAATGATATGAAATGTCATACCGGGCTCCAGCACCGTTGCATCGCCCTGTTTCAGGCTGACCATGTAGCCTTCGTCCCAACTGGGTGGAAAAGCAATACCAATAGCGTAGCCCGAGCGCGTTACCAGACCCGCATCGACACTGTTGTCGGTAATAATATTGCGCACGATGTTATCTGCATCGGAAACCGTCATGCCCGGTTGAAAATGTTCATGTACCGCTCGTAAGGCCAACTTCATTTTTTCCTGTGCCTGGTACATGGAATCACTAAGCTCGCCAACAATAGCTGTGCGCATCATCGCCGTATGGTAACGGCGATAGCATCCGCCGACTTCGAGGAAGACATGTTCATTCGGTTTTACCACACGCCCTTCCCAGGTGGCGTGGCCGATCATGCTTCTCGGGCCGGAGGTAACATAGGGCATTACCGCAGGAGGTTCACCGCCGGCGCGAAACATGGCGGCACTGACCGCTGCACCAATTTCGTTTTCTGTAGCCCCCACTTCACAGGCTTCCAGACCGGCCTTCATGCCTTCCTCGGTAGCCACTGCGGCCTTTCGCATAATCTCAATTTCAAACGCTGACTTGCGAATGCGACTCTGCTCCACAATACCAAAACAGTCCAGCAGCTTGCCTTCCGTTAAGCTGGTATGGATACGATCTTGTTGATAGGCGGGAAAGAAATAACTGTTGCGCTCGTAGCCAATACGCTTATTCGCCAAGCCGTAAAACTTTAAGGAATCGATAAGCATTTGAATCGCATCGCCGGTATCCGGATAGGGCTGGGTTTTCTCCACCCAGGTGCGATGAATTACGTTTGACTCCTCCATTTGCCGGGTAATCATAAATGGCTCTTTTTCCAGCGGAACCACCAAAGCCTGAAAAAAAGAATAACCGGTGGTTTGATAATCCGTTAGGTACATAATATTTTCCGGGTCGGAAATTATTACTGCATCCAGGCAGCGCTTTTCGATATTCGCGCGTAACTCCGCCAGCCTGCGCTCATACTCCTCGATGGGGAAAGTCATATCGTCACGTTGTTTCATGCTGCCTCCAATACTTTGATACTTGCATCGACCAGAATATCCAGCCCTTCACGTAAATCTTCATCCGGTATCGTTAGCGGGGGTATCACTTTAAGTACCCGCCCACCTGTACCACAGGCGGTAATCACCAGGCCCGCATCGAAGCAGATATCAATAATTTTGCGCGCAGTTGCGCCGTCACTAACATCCAGCCCGATAATCATGCCTTTGCCTCTTACATCCACCAAGTCGAATTTTTCACCCAGAGGATTAATGGCTTCAAACATTAATGCGCTTTTCCTTGCCACTTCACGCATTAGCTCATCGTCATCAAAGTAGGCAATCGCCTCGGTACCGGCGACAAAGGACAGGTTTTGCCCACGAAATGTGCCGGTGTGTTCACCGGGTTTCCAGTGTTCGTCTACTTCCGGTTTTACCAGATTAAGCGCCAGCGGTGTGCCCATGCCGCCAATACCTTTAGCCAAACAGATGATATCCGGGTCCAGGCCGATATCGTCAAAGCTAAAGAACGAACCGGTACGCCCAACACCGACTTGAATATCATCCACAATAAACAACGAGCCCACCTCTTTTGCCAGGCTTTGTAAATCACGCAGCCATTGATCATTGGCAACGTTCACTCCGCCTTCAGCCTGAATGGTTTCGACTAAAAACGCCGCTGGAGGCAAGTGGCCACTGGAGGCATCCGTGTACAAAGCGCGAAGCTCTTCAATCGTTGCTGCTTCAGCAAACATAAAATGACGCACATGTTCCAATGGAATACCTGCGGCACCGCGAAAAGCCTGATTGGCTGTACAAGCTAATGCACCCAGCGTCATGCCATGGAAACCATGGCTGAAAGCCACCACTTCCCGACGCCCGGTAGCTCGCCTGGCAATTTTTAATGCAGCTTCTACAGAGTTGGTGCCAGTAGGCCCCATAAACTGGACTTTATGGGGCATATTGCGCGGCTCAAGCACAGTGCTTACTAATTTTTCCAAAAAAGTGCGTTTGGCTTTGGTATGCAGATCCAGACTGTGAGTTACACCATTGTGCTGCAGGTAGTCGATAACGGCTTTTTTCATACGCGGATTATTGTGACCAAAATTGAGCACCCCGGCACCAGCGAAGAAATCGATATACTCTTTACCCTCTTCATCGGTTTGTCGGGCATTTTCCGCTTTATCGAATACCGTAGGGTAAACCCGACAGTAAGCGCGAATTTCAGATTCGCGTTCGTTAAATATCGTCATTAATAACTTCCTCCGAGGTGGTGGTTAGAGCGTTTCCACTTGGCTGAGGAGCACCAGCCAGGTGCACAAAAAGACCGCAGACGCGCGAAATGAGTGCGTCGTTAAAATCGTAGTGCGGACTGTGGCAGGGTACCTGATGGCAATAATCGCCATCATCGGAGCCAATAAGTGCAAAGGCTCCGGGCACTTGCTGCAAGTAATAACTGAAATCTTCCGAGGCCATAATGGGCGTCGCTACATCCGAGGCAATAGCCTCTGCGCCAAAAATTTGCGTCCAGGCATCTCGAACGCACTTCGCAGGTGCAGCATGGTTGATGGTGGCCTGGTAGCGATCTTTGATCTCTACACTGCACTCAACACCGTAACTACTGGCGGTTTGCTCACTGATTTCGCGGATTAGATTATTCACCAGCTGGCCGGTATTGCGGTTGGGCACGCGGATACTGCCGCCGAGTGTAGCTGTTTGCGGAATCACAGTGGCGCCGCTGGGGCCATCAAAGGAGGTCACACTTACCACCGCGGATTGCTGCGGTGGCAGGCGCCGGCTGACAATCTGCTGCAAGGCCAGGACAATGGCACTGCCCGCCAAAACCGGATCACGACACACTTCCGGCTGGCTGGCATGACCGCCCAAGCCGTTGATTGTGATGCTAAAAGTGCCATTACCACACATCACAATATCCGGCGGGCACAGCAATTTTCCGAAAGGTATAGCCGGCCAGTTGTGCCAGCCGAAAATACTATCCACACCGTCCAGCGCGCCGTCATCAATCATCTCCCTGGCACCGTGGCCACCCTCTTCAGCGGGCTGAAATAAGAGGCTTACAGGGCCTGGTAAGACCGACTCATGCCGTTTTAACCAGCTGGCCGCAGCCATAAGCGTTGCCGTATGGCCATCGTGACCACAGGCATGCATACAGCCCTCGCGTTGTGACTTCCAGGTAAGACTGGTGGCTTCGTGAATGGGCAGGGCGTCTATATCCCCCCGCAAAGCGATGTGCGGACCGCGCTTACCCTGAGGATTGAGCTGCGCAACGGTACCGGTTTTCGCGCACTCCCGCCAGGGAATATCGAGCTGGTTAAGCGTATTTCGAATGGTTTCAGCGGTGCTTGTCTCCTGCCAGGCAATTTCCGGGAGACGGTGGAGTTTTCGTCTCAGGCGTGTGGCCTGAGTAACAATGTGCTGCCAATTGTCAGACATAGTTCTCCAATTACGCAAAAAGCCTGCGCAAATTAAAACTGAAACAACCAATAGGCCATTGGTCTTTGAAAACCAATAAAGCAAGTGGCATTCCAACAAATAAAACGCGGGTAAGTTTTTGCTACTGCAATTCATTGCTGTCCCATTAACCATTTTGTCGCTCTCGATTTTAAAAGGGCTTGGAGATTACAAGCTTTAGCGCAGACATGAATCCGGTATTTGCCACTGCTACACGCTGCAAGTACGTCCCTGTAAGCTCTACGCCAGCATCCCTCGGCAACTGCTCCTGCGTTGCTCTAATAAGCGCCATCCA
>CAJIBL010000635.1_pt1 | contig 72215 bp, 73 predicted proteins | sample 9199351 | NCBI WGS metagenome assembly CAJIBL01 (sample SAMEA7708304, study PRJEB35096) | sediment metagenome | biome: marine neritic benthic zone biome [ENVO:01000025]; feature: sediment [ENVO:00002007]; material: shallow marine sediment [ENVO:03000034] sea grass bed [ENVO_01000059] ...
GCCATGGATGGCCCTTAGTAGGGTAATGCAGGAGCAATTGCCGAGGGACGAATTGAGGAAACCCCAGGGATGGGTTTATGTGGTTTTTAAGGGGGACGGCCAATGGTTCACGGCTTAAGTACCCCCTATATCGATTGTCTACAAAAAAATGTGTTCTATCCGCAAAGCCTTGCTGACGCCTTAGTAACTGCTGGTTGGTTTGTTATTGTTAGGTTCTTTTCTTACGTCTTTAACTTCCACTCTCACCCACTAACTTATTGCCCAACTAACAGTATCTTCTGCTGCTTCAAAATTCCAGTTGGCCTTCTCAGGGTGTCAGGAAGTTGCTTTCGCAACTTGAAGGAAGGGGCTGTTCCAGCCCTGTTTTTTGGCAGTACCAATCGGCCTATTTTTTATGCCGAATTCAGACTGCTTTTTGATGCTCAAAACACTGCCATATCAGAGCTGAAATGGCGGCATTCAAGTGACCATTTTTGGCCGTTTGCAAGACCCTGCTTTGCGCCCAAATACGACCCTAAAAGCAGCCCATTTTGGGGTCGCTAGATCACTCTTTTTGATGCGGCTTCTCTGGTCAAAAATCGGGGTTCTGTTGACAATGTTTAAGTCAGAGATGCATAATGCATCATATTGTCAATATGCTTTAAAATGGAGTTTTAACCATGAAGCCTAAGCTGAGTATTTCGACATTGCTCACCAACTTGGTCAGCAGTGGACCTACCAAACCGATGCCATCCGAGGAGATTCCAGAGGGCGAAAAGAAGGTGGCAACCACGGTTCGACTGGAACCGGCTACCCGCTTTTTCGTCGAACAGCAGGCTGAGCACTTGGGTATTTCTGCCCAGGAATTTATCGCTATGACGCTCAAATCGATCATGACTGCAACGGTCAATCCGCCCTCCTCTGCTGTGGAGGAAATGGCTGATCGATTTCTGCATGTGTTCACTGGCCATGGTATTTCAGTGGTCGATATCCCGAAGTTGTTGCCCGATTCGGGTATTACGCGCGCGGTGTTGATGGATAAGTCGGTGCTGGTGGATTTGATCACTGATGAGGTGTTGTGGCAGCTCGCCAATCTGTTTGGTGCGCAACCCGAGTGGGTTAAGGGCACCGAGGTTGGTGGTGCTAATCGCAATTGTTACCGTTGGTACAAAAACATTGGTTCCGTGGCAAGGAGGCTCGCCTTTAGCCGCAGTCGATATTACAGCACCAGGGTGTTGTTTACCGCTGAGGGGGCAATGAGCGAGTACGATTTAAAGCATGCTCGCGAGCACGATGACAAGGGCGATGGATTGAATGTCGGTGTGCTGATTGCTCAGGATGTGGTCGAGGATGGGCTTTCCTATTGTGTCTATGATGTCTTGGAATATGAGCGTTGGAATTATTCAAAATGCCGAGAGCATCTTAAGGCGCTTATGGTGTTCTGCGAAAAAGCGTCGATACCTTATGACGGTGTCTTGCTGCAAGCGGGGGATTTGGGCGCGATGCATTATGGCCGGATTATGGCCTGTGATGCGCTTCGGAATAAGGTGGGTAAGTGGTATCCCGAGCGTTTGGTCAGGGATGATGCTTTGGTCAATCCCGAATTTCATGAAATGGAATTTGTTATGGCTACTTATGATGAGTCTGGCGCTGATCGACATGTCAAAGCGTGTAAGCGCCCATCTTCGGTGTCTGATTGGGATCGCTATATGCTCGGTGAGTATGATTAGGTATTCGGGCCTGCAAACCCTTTTCGCTCCTCGCTAGCGGTAGTCATGCCACTACAGGGCACCCTCCGGGGCTGCTCCGCAGGGCTCAGGGTGATGATCACCCTAAGAACCCTCAGTCGTTCCGCCCTTCCAAAACAGAAACTCGCTGCGCTCGGCCTGCGGCATTTTTCCGTTTTCGAAGGTCTCCACTAACAAACCCTTTTCGCTCCTCGCTAGCGGTAGTCTTGCCACTACAAGGCACCCTCCGGGGGCTGCTCCGCAGGGCTCAGGGTGATGATCACCCTAAGAACCCTCAGTCGTTCCGCCCTTCCAAAACAGAAACTCGCTGCGCTCGGCCTGCGGCCTTTCTGTTTCCGAAGGTCTCCACTGGAAAACCTTTTCTTGATAGAGGACCCAGCGAGGAGGGTGGTCTAGCTCTTAGCGTGGGATTCCGGCTAGTAATGTGTAACGTTACAGGTTACAATTGCTTATGATTAAATCATTTAGGGAGCAATGGTTGGACGATTACTTTTTTCAGGGGAAAAAGTCGTCGAACATCCAGAGCACAATAGAAAGCGCCCTGAAGCGTAAGCTTGAAATTATTCATGTTGCTGAAGGGGAATGTGATCTGAGGGTGCCACCCGGAAACCGGTTTGAGCACCTTTCAGGTAACCTAAAAGGTTGGTGTTCGGTTCGTGTGAACAAGCAATACCGCTTAATATTTAAGTGGGACGAGAAGGAGGCTTCATACGTCTATCTCGATCCCCATACTTACTAGCTAGAGGTGAATTATGGCTGATTTAAAATTACCTGCTCAAAAACCAACGAGTGTTGGCTTAATGCTCAAACAAGAGTTTATTGACCCCCTTGGTATTAGCCAGGGAGAGCTGGCTAAGGCAATGGGTGTGAGCCGAAGAACCGTTAATCAGCTGTGTGGCGATAAGCGTGGAGTGACAATTGATACGGCGCTTTTGCTTGCTAAAGTCCTCGGTACTACACCAGAGTTTTGGCTTAATCTGCAACATCTTAATAATATGTGGGTGCTTGAAAACAAAGCGAGTGATGAAATCACGGAGAAGCTTGAAAAAGCGACCACATTAATCGCCGCATAGTTCACCACTGCAAACCTTTTCGCTCCTCGCTAGCGGTAGTCTTGCCACTACGGGGCACCCTCTGGGGCTGCTCCGCAGGGCTTAGGGAACCCTCAGTCGTTCCGCCCTTCCAAAACAGAAACTCGCTGCGCTCGGCCTGCGGCCCTTTTCTGTTTTCGAAGTTCTCCACTGGAAACAGGCTCAAGGGCCATCCCCCCCGGTGTGACATCTCAAATCTTATACCCGGTACATCACCCTATTGCGACCCTAGCAAAGCAACCAGAAAGCACAAGCGGGCCGTGTCCTCGCCTGCAGGCTGTGGGCCGCACCAACCCACTTGTGCTTTCTGGTTGCTTGTCTTTATCGGTTCGCGGGTGACGTGCGGGTATTATTAGTTTTGAGGTTCGAAACAAACCGGAGTCTTTGGTGTTCGTTTGTCGGGTGGTGACGGCGCAAGCGGCCTCTTTTTATACTTAAGGGCGCTACTCGCCCCCTCGCAACGCCACGGCTTGCTACCCCCTCGGGGTTCCGATTAAGTATTGTTTCGGCGGGACGGAGGGTTTTATGGTCGTTGGGTATTTTTTTTTGTTATACCGCCTATCGGTGTCATTCTGTTGCCAGGTGTGCCATCCCCGTTGTCATCCCAGAGTGGTCGTTGCATTGTTTCGAACTTCCATAACTGGCTGATAGGAGGATGTTATGTGCATATTTTGTCGAATTTTACCTGAAGGGGCTGTGGTGTGGATTGGCGGCCACCCTGCGGTGTACTTGGGGAATCGTCAGTATGCAACTTTTACCAGTAGAGAATGCAACTGGCTTGACACGGAGCCTGTGAAAACAAAACCGAATGGTTATTACCCGGCAGTGAGGGTGGTACCAAAGAGAGTGTACTGTCCGGAAGTGATAATTTCGTTAATGAACGGAGGTTATAATCGACGTGGTAGTTTTGTGCGTCCAGCCGCGCTCAAAGAAATAAAAGGTATAGCAAAAGGGCCTACGGTTAAAAAACCGGTGTCAAAAAAGGTAGAAATCTCTCCCCCCCCTCCCTCAAAGAAAAGTTGACATGTCAACATTTGGGTGCGATAATAGCTGCAAATGGAGGGGATCTCATGACTACTGTTACCTTTAAGCACTCACTGGCTCACATTGTTCTGCGTAAGTTGTCGGGTTTGGTGTTGTTTGTCTTGCTGTTTGTTCTCAAGCTGCTGAGGTTGGGTGGTAGTGCTTTTGCGTCTTTGCAGTGGCGCGTTGTTGTGTTGACGACCCTCTGGATTTTGACGACTGGGGTTATGACTCCTTGGATGAATACAGAAAGGCACTACTGACCCATGGGCGGCTAAGGGACCAGCGCTCATTGACTCACGTTGCTTGCCCTGACTGCGGCGCCTGCATTAGTTGTGACTACCCTGATGAGAACGCTGTTTTGCATTGTGATTGTTGCCAGTTGGATTTTAATTACAGCAACGAATTGCAGATAATGTAGGGTCAAGCCGTAATCGTATAAGGGGGAAACCCCTTTTATTTTTCTTTGAAAAGATGACATGTCAGCAGCATGAATTGAAGGGGAGGCCCCTTTTATTTTTTTTTGGAAAGATGACATGTCAGTATTTGGGGGTAGCCATGAATGAGATGACCGAAGCCATGAAAAAAGTTCAAGAACAGCGAGATTTACACAACGCCGGTCGGGCAAGAATTGTGGCCAAGGATTTCTCAGCTGTAGTGTATTTGTATGAGCGACGATCAGACCAAGCGCCTTGTGCGGTAGGTTACCGGGGTAGGGCGCTCAAGCACAGTTTCCGTTTACGTTTTGGTAATGAGCAAGCGCGTGCGGATTACGTGGCTAAGTGGATGAAAGAGCAGGTCAAGGTTACCCAAAGACGAAAGGCTGTGAAGCGTAGCCTGCAACCTGGTGATGTGCTGCGGGCAATGTGGGGTTATGACCAGACTAATATCGATTTTTTCCTGGTGCTCTCTTTGAAGGGTGCTCAGAGTGTGGAAATAGTCGAGATAGGGCAGGAGGTCGCCCACACCGAATCACTGCACGGAACCTGTATACCCAATAAAAAGAAAATCATTGGCGAGCCCATGGTCAAGCGGGCCAATGGGGATCGAGTCAGAATTAATTCAGCGTTTAGCGCGAGCAAACTTGAGCCCAAAGAAGTCGCTGGTTGTCAGGTTTACAGCGCTTCTCATTTTTCAAATACACACTAAGTCAAGCAGGAGAGCTAACGATGCAAGTTTCAGTGTTCAGCGGCCGCGTAGCGGCCCCAGTGGAGTTAAGCGGTAACGAGAGCAAAGTGGCGAAAGTCACGCTCATTGATAACGCCTATGCCGGTAAGGACGAGCAGGGTGGGAGCAAAACCGAAAAGGTCTCTATCCGTTTTATCGCCTTTGGTAAGCGCGCGGAAGTTTTGCAAAAGCATTTAAACACCGGGGACCAGGTTATTTTTCGCTATGAAATTCGTAACAACGATTACGAAACGGAGGCGGGTAAACGGTACGGCTACAACTTTATTGTTCAGGATTTCGAGTTTGCCGCTAAGAAGAACCCAGCGGCCGCTGGCTAGAGGAGGGCATATGTGCGGCTTGAATGCTGCACAAATACTGCACATATACTGCATTTATACTCTTTGTTGGCTTTTGTAAGGGGTAATCCATAAAATGCCGCTTTCCCAAAATATTAATAATGAGGGCGATTTGGTGCCACGAGAACCGACAGGTGTGCCGCGTGATGAGCAGTTGCGTAACGCAACCAGGCGAAAGCGGGAGAGGATGGAAAAGAGAGGGCTGGTAGAGCGCTCCTATGCTATCCCAAAGGTTTTGGCTGATGTGATTGCTGAGCTGAAGAAGACGCTGGGCCTTACAGAGCGAGGAGAGGTTATTGAAGGATTGGCAAGCGGTGAAATAACACCCGAGGATGTTAAAAAGGCAGAGAGGGCATTAAAGAAAAAAACTAAATAGTTTTTACTTGCGCACCTGCAGATTGCGGCAACAACCTGCAAGGTGCTAACCACATCAACTACACGGAGTTGAATATGGCTAGTTCAAATTGTACAGAGCAATTTAACAGAACAGAAGCTGCTCGCTTGGTGGGTACTTTGGTTCGCCAGAAAGAGGATAGCGCGATTGGCATGGTTACACGAATGTCGATTGCAACTACCAGGGATATGGGTCTTTTTTTCACCATTATTGTGGATCTCTTTGGCGGTAGTTTTAGTCGGGAGGTTCACTGTCTTAGCAAGTGTGATTTCAACGCCAAATTCAATGTTGTCCCACCTGGTCTTCTAGAGGGGCAGAGCAGCTATTCATGGTTGAGAAGCCTTATGAAGCGCTTTCCTGGCGCAATTTCAGGTGATTTTTCCAGTGACAGTGGGTTAATCAAAGTAGATGACGCTATGAACGCTGTTGATATCGGACTTATTGTGTTGTCAGTGTTTGAGTTGACCGGTGGCAGGCCTGTGCATGTCTCGCCATTTATTTGAGAGCTCGTTCACATATTAACAAGGTGTTCATTGAAGTTATAAGGTTATATTTATAACCTTTGTTGTGTGAGTTAACATCGAGCGTATTTGTGCGCCCCTAGTGTGGGTGTATATAAGTTAAAATGCCCCATTTTCGGCTTTGGGGCAATTAGGGATGCAATTTAAATTGGATAATGCGCATTTGCAGTGGCTGCTGGAAGGGAAGCGATACAGCGAAAAAGTCGTCTCTCTGTTTCACCAGCACTATGTACAAGGAGTACCGAGAGTGGCGGCAGCTAAAGAGCTGGGTTTTTCGCAGCCCTTTGCCAGCAAAAAATTTGTAGAGTTTGATGCGTTGATCCTGGAGAAGTGCGAGCAGGAAGGGTTGGTGATTACAACTGTTCTGCATGAAGAGAAAGACTTAAAAAAAGTACTCTCGCTCGATTCTGTAGTTAAAAGGTTTAAGTAGTCCTGCCTGCAAGGGGTGGGAAGTAAGGTAAAAAGGAACAGGCTAGATGAAAAATATTCTATTTATAGTTGTCATTTCTTTGTTTTCAGCTTCGGCGATGGCGGAAGGTATTGGATTTAACCTTTACGCGAAGGCCGGCAAACTCACCATTTCTGACCCTGACGGTGACACTGACTCGCCAACATCTATAGTGCCTGGAGCAAGGCTGTCATATGGCTTGTCGACTCGCGGTTCTCGCGTTTTTCTTGGTTTTGAGGCTTTGAGCGAAGACGTAGACCCAGATACCGATAAAATAGGCCAAGAGATATCGGGAAGCAACTTTTATGGGGGTTACGAAAAGCGCTTTCCTATTTCACGCGATTTTAAGTTATGGCTTGGCGGTTCTCTAAATTACGTCAATCAGGACTATGAAAACCGATTCACCGTTGATGACGATGGCTTTCTGGCGGATTCCTATAACGACCGTTCCTCCAGTTATGCCGGGGTATCTTTATTTGCTGATACCTATCTACATGTCAGTGAGCGGTGGGTTATTGGATTGGGTTTGTTTTCGGATTTTGCTTTAGGGGAAGACGGAACAAATCATTATGGCTTGCGCCTTTCATTTGGACGAGAGTAGGGGGATAGGATGAGGATTCTACTAACAGCAATTATTGCTCTGACGTTAGTTGCCAGTGGTGGTAGCGGAGGCGGAAAGAAAACGGATAATGGCGGTAGCGGGGGCGGTGGAAATGGTCTTGCCCCGGAAAGGCCGTTTGCAACTATTACCGGTAAAGCGGTAGATGCTTTAATTGTGAACGGCACCCTCAAGGTGGGCATTGCTAGGGTTGATTTGTGGCGGGCAAATCCTGCGTTGAAAAGGCTGTCAAAATTTAAGTGAGTGACTGTTTACGTGTTGTTGCTACAGGCTTTTCTGTTTCAAAGCTTGATTTTTGTACATTGCTTAAGGTGTTAAAAAGATTAGTCGTTATCTTTGAGTGAAAAAAAGTAGAGGTGTTATATACTTCCTATTCTTCTCTCCCACCCTGTTATCTCGAAAGGCTATGTCGTCACAAAATATATTTCATATTCTGACATTACATCTTTACCAGCCGCCCGGTATATTGCAGCAGTTGTTGCAGGAAAATGAGCAGGAGCTGCAGAGCATTCTAAAGAGCTATGAGCGAATTGCTCGCCATGCACACAAATACTCTGATGTTGCACAGCTTCACGTGGTTTTTTCGGTGCCGCTGCTACAACAATTGAATGACGCTGCATTCATCAAAGAGACGCGTCACCTGGTAGATGTTCCTGCAATGCTGGAATGCTTCCGTAGCGCTGCCAACATCGAATTTATTGCCAGTGGCTTTCAACACGCGCCATTGCCCTTGATTCCAAAGCAGGATTGGGATATTCAGTTGCGCAGTGAGCGTAACATCATTGAAGCAAGCTTCGGCCATCAAGCGAAGGGCTATTTCTCTCCGGGCGGCTTGTTTACTCAAGAGATGATTTCCTACCTTATCGAGGCGGGGTATCAGTTTGCCCTGTTACCAAGAAGGGCGTTGCTGAATATGGACGGTAAGCCGGTTGACCCCTATCGCGCCTATCAGCTTGACAATAATTTTATTGTCTTTGCGATTGATGAAGGCTTTTCCTATGCTCAGGAGCATTTTGTTGAAGCCCACTGGTTTGCTGATGAAGTGCTCAATGGTACCGGTCTTGCGCCTGAGTCTGATTCGCCCTACGTTGTAACCAGTTGCTCTGATGGAGAGAACGGTAATTGGTTTCGTCGTAGCGACGAGGAAAACGGCTTTTTTGGTCATTTTTTTGCACCTTACATGGAATTTTGCGAAACAGGTGAGTTCCCCATTCGTCCGGTGAATATATTCAAATATTTGCAGCGCGCGAAACCTGAGCCCGCGCAGCTTGCCGACCCGTCCGGAACCGTTGCGTGCAGCACGGTTGATAGTCATCCGGTATTGAAGCAGCTGGGTAAAATTTCTGAACGATATTGGCAGCAAATAAAAAAAGGTGTGAAATTGGACCCTGCCTTGCAGGAACTTATTTTGCAAGCAGAGGGCAGTTGTTATGTGCTGGATCATGATCCCCAGTACAAGCAATTGGCCGCATTGCTGGGCCGTGTCGAAGAGATGCTGCAAAGCGCGCAGAAAAAGCGCCGCAAAACCACAGAGAGCACCATAGCGGCGCAAGCCGACGTCCCTGCGGAGGCCAAGCAGTCTTCAGCAAAAGGCGCCGGGAAGCAGGTTGAAAAACGGGCTGCCAGGACAGCTGACAAAACCACCAGCAAGCCAGCCGGTAAAAAAAAGCCTGCGAAGAAAAGCCCGGTTCCGGCCAAAGCAAAAGCCAAAAAAGCTGCGCCGAGCACAACTCGCGCTAAGGCACAAACCGCTGAATCACCCTCAGCGCCGCCGCCGGCAAAACGCAGCAAGGCTTCCGAAGCTGCACAGCCAAAAGACAAACCAGTGAGATCAAGTAACAAAGTCTCGAAAAAAACATCAAAATAAGCGGACTGCAATGAAAACCACGGCCTGTTGTTTTGGTAAACTAACTGATCTATTTTTAAGAAGATTCCTCCATGACTACTGAAAAGCCCAAAAAGGATCTTCCTGGCAGCGCCGCTTCGTCCTCCTGCGGTACTGAGAAGGCCTCTGATTCTGCTCATTTTTCACAGCAAGAGTTGCGCAAACTGAGCTTCGAAGTTTCCGCACGCTGGTTTAACAGCGAACTCGCTCCGAGACTCACCCTGTCAGTTGTTAATCCCTGGCGTATTCATGCTTATTGGACTATCAACAAGAGCATGATGAAAGAGGCTCTGGCAAACACAAAAGCCCCTCACGTACTGGTGTTGCGGTTTACCGACCTTACGCCGCTCCCGGCAGGCAGTAGCGCTGAAGCAGAGAGCTTTGATGTAGAAGTGGACGGTCTGGATAACAATTGGTATATCGATTTATGGCAGCCGGGCAAGCACTACCTTGCAGAGCTTGGCTTGCGCGGTGACGAAACCTTTCACCTGTTTGTACGTTCAAACAAAATCCAGGTACCGCGAGCCGAGCCCAGCCCGGTGCTGGAATTCAAGCAGGCGCAGTACCAGCGTGCGAAGTCCGCTTCAGACGGTAAACCCGCTTATTCTGTTGCTCACCTCACAGACAGGCTGCCGCCGTTCAACAGTTTTCCCGATGTCCGCGCGGACCTGGCGGAGCTGACACTCAGCGAGCCAGAGTTTCCTGGCGCGCCTTTGATGCGGGTAACAGCGGAAGTGGATGAGGGAGGGCTTGGCGATCAAACAATCTCTTCCCGGGAGCGCATCCATTACGGCACTGATTTCCCGCAAATCACAGTTGAAGAGAGCGATTTAACTTTAACTACCCACGACAGCGACACGCCAAAATTACCGGCAACTGACCCTCTCACAATTTCACCAAGCAAGCTCGAACTAGAGCCCTCGCCACTGCCGGAGTTTTCGGCGCTTTCGGATACCCCAAACCCGAGCAAACCCGAACAACACGCTTCAGCGAAAGATTTTATTTTCCCGCAAATCGATATTGCTGAACTCGCGGTAGTTCATCATCAGCGTGAGTACATAGAAGCATCGCATGCAAGTGTCATGGCGCCGGGCTTGGATACCTTGCTTACCGATGAAAGCATGCCGGAGCTTGAATTTTCTGAAAGCGACGCGTCTGCTTCAGGTAGCGGAGGTAATTATCAATCTCAGGCTAATGAGTGGGTTGCACCAAAACCGGTGCTGGCATTGGAAGATGCGCTGGCAGAGTCCTATTTTTCCGCCACACATGGCGACGACAGGGAATTAAGTGTTTCTGTGGCGCTGGAGCTCAGCGGCACTTCAGGAACTGATCAGCTTGTTACCCTGTTTGGTGAACCGGTAGACCTTGATGAACAGGGGCGCTTCTCCGTTCGCCTCAAGCTGGACAAAGGGCCTGCGCTTGCAGCGCTGGTGCGCGCTCACCGGCAACGCTCGCAGGAGGGTAATTGATGCCGGGATACCACTGCATCGTCCTGCATGCGCATCTGCCTTACATTCGTCATCCTGAGTACGATAGCTTCTTTGAAGAAAACTGGCTTTTTGAAGCGCTGATCGAATGCTACATCCCGATCTTCAACATGCTGCGCAGGAAACAGCAGGAGGGGTATCGGCACTGCCTTACGCTGTCCTTTTCGCCCACCTTGTTAAGCATGCTGGTAGATCCGTTTTTGCAGAAACGTTTTCGCACTCATATGGATAAGCTGTGCCTGCTTGCCGAGCAGGAGGTCAAGCGTACCCGGGATGACGCTCGCTTTTCCCCGCTGGCGCAAATGTATCAGCAGCAATTACAAACGGTCGTTGACACCTATTTCGACGATCTGAATGCAGACCTTATCGGCGCCTTCGTTGAGTTGCATAAAGCGGGCGTAATAGAACTAGCTACATCGGCGGCTACCCATGGTTTTTTACCTCTGCTCAAGGCAGAGCCTTCTGCGGTGCGGGCGCAGTTGAAAACAGGCGCACAAACTTACCGTGCGATAACGGGCTTGCACGCAGAGGGGGTCTGGCTGCCTGAATGCGGCTATTACGAGGGCCTGGAAGCTATTGTGGAAGATGCGGGTTTTGGCTATTTCTTTATTGACTCACACGGCATCCTCAATTCCAAACCGCGGCCCTATTATGGCTTGAGCGCGCCGCTGCTTTGCCCTAACGGCGTTGCAGTGTTCAGCCGGGACCCTGAATCATCACGGCAGGTCTGGAGCCGTGACGAGGGTTATCCTGGGGATTATTGCTACCGGGATTTTTACCGAGACATCGGTTTTGATCTGGAGATGGACTACATCAGCCCATTTATTCTGGATGGTAAAACGCGTATTCATACGGGTTTCAAGTATTTCCGCATCACTGGTAACGGCCTTGAAAAAGAGGTTTATGATCCGCAGCAAGCACGCGAACGCCTAAAAAACCATGCGGATGATTTCGTAAAACGTGCTTGTACTCAATTTGCTCAATACGAAAATCGTGAAATGCCCGCGCCACTGATGACGTCCCCTTACGATGCTGAGCTATTTGGGCACTGGTGGTTTGAAGGGCCGGACTGGTTGGAGGCGGTAATAGAGCGATACCGCCAAACTTCGCAGAAAGCACGGTTGAGCACACCTTCTGTTTATCTTGAGCATAATTCAACGCTACAGGTGGCGGAGCCCTCGGCATCAAGCTGGGGTGATGGTGGCTATAATGGCTTCTGGCTGAATCATCAGAACGACTGGATCTACCCGCATTTACACGATGCGAGCAAGCGAATGCAGGCGCTGGTTGAGCAGTTGCGCGACGCCGAGCCCGGCAGTTTGACATATCGCGCTCTGCAACAGGCGGGGCGCTCACAGTTACTGGCGCAAGCATCAGACTGGGCTTTTTTCCTGAAGGCAGGCACGGCCGAGGAGTACGCTTATAATCGCACGCGCGACCATTTGGCCCGTTTTAATTATTTAGAAAACATTTTGAGGAACAATATTACAATTGATGAACGACGCCTGCAGGCGCTGGAAACGATGGATGCTATCTTTCCTGACCTCGTGCCTGAGTATTTCAGTTAAATTTGCGGAGCCCGGTTCACTGCAATCAGAGCGTTTTTTATTTAAGTATGTTATTAACTTGGCATTAGTTATTGTTAAGTTAATAGGCGGTGAACGGAAGCGCCGCCATTGCCCGCAGGGCAATGTAAGCCCTTGAAATACCTGTAAGTTCACACATTTACGCCGGTATTTCATGGGCGCGCAATTAAATAGACAGGATAATCTATTTAATTGCCGGGTTAGTTACGGGTTGGTTAATAGTAGCAAGAATTCTTTCTTGTTCGGGCTGGTCTTTCATGGGTGGGGGTTAGGTCGGAGTAAATCCTTAATAAGTTAAATAGGTTGCTTTGCTTTTAAGTGCATTGGTCGCCCCTCGTTTTTTGCGTTCTAACGATTAACCCGGCGAGGTTTTATGCCGGGATAAAAGGCGTTGCAGGGACGCACCGTGATCAACCATAGCGTGTCGCAGTGGCAAATACCGAATTCATGTCTGCACCAAAGCCAGTTGTCTCCAAGCCCTTAAAAAACCAGGAGCTTCGACTTGGTGACAAAATAGTTAATGGCACAGCAGTGATCTCGTTTAAAAAGTAAAATCTAGGAGTGTATTACGGATGTATATTGCAATGGTCTCTTCGGAGTGTGCGCCTGTTGCCAAGGTCGGAGGCCTGGCGGACGTGGTTCACGGTCTTTCCCGCGAGTTGCTGCTACGCAATAATCAGGTTGAAGTTATTCTGCCTATGTACGACTGCATGCGTTATGACCGCATCTGGGGACTGGATAAATGCTATAGCGATCTGTGGGTTCCTTTTTACGACCACTGGGTTCGCTGTGACGTATTCAGCGGAAATGTCGACCATATTCCCTGCATTTTTATCAAGCCGCTTTCTCAGCAGAATTTTTTTGACCGTGGCCTGTTTTACGGACATCAGGATGATGCATCACGTTTCGCCTTTTTCTCGCGCGCGACGTTGGAATTTATGTACAAAACCGGTCGGCAACCGGACATAATTCACTGTCACGACTGGCAGACAGGCCTGCTACCTGTGATGCTGTATGAAATATATCAGGGCATGGGGATGCATCACCCGCGGGTAAGTTACACGCTGCATAACGTGAAGCATCAAGGTGTCAGTGGCCCGCAGATTCTTGACCAAAGCGGATTGGGGCATCATCTGATGTCAACTGAGAAGCTGGGGGATAACAACCATCCTGGCGCGATCAATTTCATGCAGGGAGGCATCGTCTACGCTAATTTCACCACCACCGTATCGCCGCGATATGCCGAAGAGGTCAAGCACACGGAGCTGGGCCATGGGCTTCAGGCCATACTCCATCGTCACGGGCATAAGTTCGGCGGCGTGCTCAATGGCGTGGACTATAGCGTGTGGAACCCGGAAATTGACACGCATATCCCCTGCCATTACACGCCAGCTAATTTTGAGGGAAAATTTGCAAACAAAAAAGCGTTGCGCCAGCGCTTGCTGCTGCAGGAGAAATTCAAGCCGATAGTCGCGGTGGTCAGCCGGCTCGACCAGCAAAAAGGCGTGCATCTTATCAGTCATGCTATCTTTTATGCCCTGGCCAATAACGCACAGTTTGTGCTGCTGGGTTCAAGCCCGGATCAGGACATTAATGATCATTTTTTCGCGCTTAAAGACCAGCTAAACGACAACCCCGACGTGCACCTGGAAATTGGCTACGACGAAGAACTGTCGCACCTTATCTATGCCGGAGCCGACATGCTCGTTATTCCCAGCGCTTTTGAGCCATGCGGGCTTACTCAGATCATCGCCATGAAGTACGGTACGGTTCCAGTTGCCCGCGCGACGGGTGGCCTGGCGGATACAGTGTTTGATGCCAATCATGCACATAAGCCCTATGAAGAGCGCACGGGCTATACCTTCGATGACTTTAACAAGGAGGGTTTGGAAAGTGCCCTGGGGCGTGCAATCGGCCTGTGGTACAAATATCCGAAATACTTCCAGCAACTGCGCACTAACGGCATGTACCAGGACTACTCCTGGTGTACCAGCGGTGATCACTATATGAATATATACAATCACATTGCCATCTGAGCTAGGGCCTGTTAACACTAATTTAGTACGCATGCTCACTCCAACCTAGCTCATTGCTGCAGCTTTACGGCTTAGTTTACGCTCACGAGCACGCTCTAAATCAAAAAATTCCGGGTGTGAGAATTCCAACGGCTTATGAAATATCCGGGCTAGAGATAATACCTTCCCTCTGCGGAGTGCTCAGGCCCGTGCCTGACCGTGATTTGCTCGCCTCCGAGTTATCAACACGTTCTGTGGTAAACTTCGCGCAATTTCTCGCCTATGGACCCTTAATATGCACTGCCCCTTCTGCTCAGAAACTGATACCAAGGTTATTGACTCGCGCCTGGTTGCCGGTGGTGGACAGGTGAGGCGCCGTCGCGAGTGCCAGGCTTGTCATGAGCGCTTTACAACCTTTGAGTTGGCTGAACTGTTGATGCCCAAGGTGATCAAGCAGGACGGTACCCGCGAGCCCTTCAATGAAGAAAAATTGCGCAATGGCCTGCAGCGAGCCCTTGAAAAACGTCCGGTAAGCGTGGAAGACGTTGAAGCTGCGCTAAATAACGTGAAGCTCTCACTGCAGTCTCTTGGCGAGCGTGAGGTGAAGAGCCTGGTGATTGGTGAAAAGGTGATGGCAGAATTGCGTAACCTGGATCAGGTTGCCTATGTACGCTTTGCCTCGGTATACCGCAGCTTCCAGGATATCAGCGAATTCCAGCAGGAGATTAACCGCTTGCAGGAAGCCCCCGAAGCCGAGCAGCAGTGATGAGCTTCAGCCAGCAGGACCATGAATGTATGCAGCGGGCACTGCGCCTTGCACAGAAGGGGCTCAATACTACTACGCCCAACCCCCGGGTTGGCTGCGTTGTTGTCAACGGCGGTGCCGTTATTGCTGAAGGTTGGCACCACTTGTGTGGTGGTCCGCATGCTGAGATCGCTGCATTAAACGCTGTAAGTGATCGTTCACTTATTATGGGTTCCACAGTCTATGTTACTTTGGAACCTTGCAGTCATCAGGGTAAAACCGGCCCCTGTGCCGACGCTCTGGTCGCCGCCGGCATTGCACGGCTGGTTTACGGCATGGAAGACCCCAACGCGCTGGTATCCGGTATGGGCTTGCAGAAGTTGCAGCATGCCGGCATTCAGGTGGATGGCCCCTTGATGGAAGAGTCCGCCCGCGCCCTTAACCCCGGTTTTATAAAACGCATGAGCAGTGGTTTACCCTATGTGCGTTGTAAGCTGGCAATGAGTCTGGATGGCCGTACCGCAATGGCCAGTGGCGAGAGTAAATGGATCACCGGCCCTTCCGCGCGTCAGGACGTGCAGCTGCTGCGAGCTCGCTCTTGTGCCATCATCACCGGTGTAGACTCGGTGTTGCTGGATGACCCCTTGCTCACCGTGCGCCTGCCTGAGACTGAGCGACAGCCCCTGCGGGTGATTGTCGATAGCAGGTTCAGGGTGCCCGCCAGCGCGGAAATCTTCCGTCAGCCTGGTCGAACAGTGGTCGCCACCTGCAATGGCGAGGCGGCACAGGGCTCTGAACTTGAGTGCTGGGTGCTGCCGGAAAAAAATGGCAGAGTTGATTTACGTGCACTTGCCACCACCTTGGCAGAGCAGGGTTGCAACGAAATACTACTGGAAACCGGCGCGACACTGGCCGGTGCATTTACGGGCGCGGGTCTGGTAGACGAATTTGTGGTGTATATGGCTGCCAAGCTGATGGGTAGTGATGCTCGCCCCTTGCTTGATTTGCCCATCAACACCATGGGCGCCTCACTGGAACTCAGTATTCAAGATATATGCGCGGTTGGCCCGGACTGGCGCATACGCGCATTTCCGGATACGGAGTCGTAAGCTATGTTTACAGGCATTATTGAAGATATTGGCGAGATCGTCAGCGTGGAAAGGCGCAGTGGTGATGTGCGCCTGCGGGTTAAAACTCACAAGCTGCCTTTGGCAGACATTGCGCTGGGTGATTCCATTTCCACCAATGGTGTTTGCCTCACCGCAGTTGAGCTGCCAGGTGATGGTTATGTGGCGGATGTTTCCGTGGAAACCCTGAACATGACCACGGTAGCTGAGTGGAAAGCCGGTACCAGAGTCAATCTGGAAAAGGCATTGATGCCGCATTCCCGCCTGGGCGGGCATATTGTCAGTGGCCATGTGGACGGGGTTGGAGAAGTACTTTCCCGCAGCAGCGATGCGCGTTCGGAGCGCTTTGTTATTGCTGCACCCAAGTCGTTGGCAAAATACATCGCTCACAAGGGCTCCATCACTCTGGATGGTACCAGCCTTACAGTCAATACCGTGAATGGCGCCGAGTTTGAATTAAACATTGTGCCTCACACCCTGAAAGAAACTGTGATTGGCCATTACCAGTCCGGCACACGCGTTAATCTGGAGGTGGATGTTATTGCCCGTTATCTGGAACGCTTGTTGATGGGGGAAAAGGCTGCAGAGGCAAATGCACATAGCATCACAGAATCTTTTCTGGCTGCAAACGGCTATTTAAAGTAGGTAAAAATTAATGGCACTTGATACCATCGAAGACATTATTGACGATATTCGCCAGGGCAAAATGGTTATCCTGATGGATGACGAAGACCGTGAAAACGAAGGCGATATTATTATGGCGGCCGACCAGGTGCGCGCCGAAGATATCAACTTTATGGCCACGCACGCGCGCGGTCTTATTTGTTTAACCCTCACGGAAGAGCGTTGCAGGCAACTGGAGCTGCCGTTAATGGTGAGCGACAACCGCGCCACCCACTCGACTAATTTTACTGTCTCCATTGAAGCTGCCGATGGCGTGGAAACCGGTATTTCCGCTGCGGACCGCGCCAGAACCGTTCGCGCGGCAGTCGCCAGAGATGCAAAGCCGAGAGATGTCGTTCAACCGGGGCACATCTTTCCGGTAATGTCGCAGCCCGGCGGTGTATTGAGCCGAGCGGGGCATACAGAAGCCGGTTGTGATCTGGCCAGGCTTGCCGGGCTCGAGCCTGCAGCGGTGATTGTAGAAGTGATGAATGAAGACGGCAGTATGGCCCGCAGGCCGGATCTGGAAGAGTTTGCCAGTACACACGGCATTAAAGTGGGTACCGTTGCGGACTTAATTCAGTATCGCATGGTGAACGAAAAAACCGTGAGCTGCATTAACGAGCGCATAGTGCAAACGGAATACGGTGATTTCTTGCTGAAAACCTACAAGGATTCTGCCAGGGATGAGCTTAATTTTGCATTGATTAAAGGTGATATCAATAGAGAGGCGCCAGTATTGGTGCGTGTACATGTTGGTAGTACGGTAAGAGATGTGCTGACTATCCAGGGCACAGACCAGCAGTCGCGCCCGTGGAGTTATCAGGCTGCGATGCGCAAGGTTGAGCAGGAAGGTAGTGGCGTGCTGGTGCTAATTTGCCACAATGAAACAACCACGGAGATTGAAGAAAGTATCGACTGGCTATTAACGGGAAAACAGCTGCGACCCAAGCAGGATGTCGGCTACAAACTGGTGGGTACCGGTTCGCAAATTTTGCAGGACCTCGGCATAAAAAAAATGCGCCTGATGAGCGCACCACAGAAATTCAGCGCAATTTCCGGTTTTAACCTGGAAGTTGTGGAATACGTTACAAACGATTAACGGAAAAATTATGACCATTAAAGTTATTGAAGGCGATTTTAAAAATGCCTCAGGTAAATATGCCTTATTAGTCAGCCGCTGGAACAGTTTTGTTGTCGAGCACCTCAAAGAGGGGGCCATCGATACCTTGCGCAGGCAGGGTGTTGGCGACGAGGATATCGAGATTGTTTACGCACCGGGTGCCTTTGAGTTTCCGCTGGCAGCGCAAAAACTTGCCAGCTCAAAAAAATACGATGCCATTGTCGCGCTCGGTGCAGTTATTCGTGGCGGCACCCCTCATTTTGACTACGTTGCCGGGGAGTGCACCAAAGGCCTGGCACAGGTTTCTCTGAGCACTGGCGTGCCGATCGCATTTGGCGTTTTAACCGTAGATTCCATCGAGCAGGCGATCGAGCGTTCCGGCACCAAGGCCGGAAATAAAGGTTCGGAAGCAGCAGAAACCGCGCTCGAAATGGTTTCACTGATGCAAAAAGTCTAAGCCTGGTACGGAAAAAATATGAAAGTATCAGCAGCAACCCGCAGCCGCGCGAGACACTATGCCATGCAGGCGATTTATCAATGGCAGATGAATGATAACCCCCTTAACGTGATCGAAGCCCAGTTCCATACGGACAATGACATGTCCAAAGTGGATACGGAATATTTTCACGAAATCTTTCACGGTGTCGCCAGCGATAAAACCCATCTTGATGAATGTTTCCAGCCTTATATCAAAGGTCTTACACTCGACAAACTCGACCTCATTACGCTCGCATTACTGCGCCAGGCGTGCTATGAATTTAAAAACCGCATTGATGTTCCCTACAAGGTAGTGATCAACGAAGCTGTTAATCTGGCAAAGAAGTTTGGTGCAGAAGACAGCCACAAGTTTGTTAATGGTGTACTCGATAAAGTGGCCACTGACCTGCGAGGGCCGGAAGTCCAAAGCGCCAAAAAGTAGTAACAGTGAGCGCTGAAGACCTATGGGCGAGTTCGAGTTAATTAATCAGTACTTTAAACGCAGCGCCATGTGTAACACCGTGGCACTGGGCGTGGGTGACGACTGCTGTCTGTTGCAGCCGCCTCCCGGTAAACAACTGGCAATATCTGTCGATACCTTGGTGGCCGATGTTCATTTCCCTGCAGGGGGAGACCCCGAGGCGATTGCTGAACGCGCCCTGTGTGTTTCCCTTAGCGACCTTGCTGCGATGGGCGCAGAGCCACTCTGGTTTACTCTCTCACTGACCATGCCGGAAGCCAACCAAGCTTGGGTGGCGGCATTCAGTAAAGGCATCTTTCGCGTTGCCAGTGGCTATGACTGCGAACTGGTAGGTGGTGATACCACCAGAGGGCCACTGAGCGTGAGTGTGCAGGTAATGGGCTCCGTAGAGCCCGCGTTAGCAATGAAGCGCTCCGGTGCCGAAGCAGGCGATCAGGTATTTGTCACCGGCACCCTGGGTGACGGTGCTGCTGCACTGGCGGCGTTTAGTGGTACCCTTAAGGCAGACAATGAGTCTTTTCAGTACCTTAGTCAGCGCTATTATCACCCCATGCCGCGCTTCAAAGCTGCGCAAACCCTGGCGCCGCTGACCAGTGCGGCGATAGATATTTCGGATGGCCTGCTGGCCGATCTGGGGCATATTTGCGAGGCCAGCGGTGTGGGTGCCAGAGTTTTCGTGGAAAGCCTGCCCCTGTCATCCGCCGTCAAGAATTGCGCCGTTACTCGCCTGCAACACCAGTGGGCGCTCTCGGGTGGGGATGACTATCAGTTGTGCTTCACCGTTCCTGCAGCACGTTTGCCGAAAATGGAAACGCTTATCGAACGAGGCCTTGATGCTACCCACATTGGTGAAATTACCGAGGGTCGTGGCGTACACTGTCGCCTGGTTGGCGAGCCCTTTGACATAGACAATAAAGGCTTTAATCATTTTGACTAGTGAGGTCACCTTCAAGCAACTTCGCGACCCCAGAATGCTGCTGGCTTTCGGTTTCGGTGGTGGTTTGTCGCCCATTGTACCGGGTACGGTGGGCACGCTGGTTGCGGTGCCCCTCTGGTTCGCGCTTGCCATGTTACCGCTGTGGAGCTACCTGCTGGTGCTGCTGGTAACCGCTTGGCTTGGCGTGCACCTTTGCGCCTACGCATCGCAAAAGCTGGGTGTTCACGACCACAAGGGTATTGTCTGGGATGAGTTTGTGGGCTTCTGGCTGACAATGGTGGCCATTCCGTTTACCTGGAAGGCCTTGCTGGCCGGTTTTGTTTTGTTTCGATTGTTTGATATGGTCAAACCCTGGCCCATCTCCTGGGTGGACAAAAAAGTTCACGGTGGTTTTGGCATCATGGTTGATGATGTTTTGGCCGGCATTGCGGCGGCAGTTATCCTGCAAGTGCTGTTGCGTAATGGTCTGCTGTCTTGAGGGAGTAATGAATATGTACAGCTTGGGTGCCTTTTTTTCCAGAACCGGCTTATTGCTTGCGGTTGCTATTGTCTTTTCATCGACAGCGACTGCGGTCGAAAGTGTCGAAGTAAAGGGCTTGTTCAAGGGCAGCGCGGTGCTGATTATTGATGGCAAGCAGCGTTTGCTCAAGCAGGGAAAAACCTCCCCGGAAGGCCTTCGTCTGCTCAAGGCAGACAGTAAACAGGCGATCGTTGAGTTTGACGGCCAGACGCACACACTATCGCTCTCCCGCCGGGTGGGGGCCAGCTTTACAGAGCCCGAATTCACGGAGGTTCGTCTGCCAAGCAGCGACTACGGTCACTACATGGCCGATGGAAGAATCAACGGCAACTCGGTGCAGTTTATGGTGGATACAGGGGCCAGCGTGGTCGCCATGAGCGCTGTAGAGGCCAGCCAGTTGGGTGTCTCCTACAAGGATGGCAAGCCCATGCGGGTGGCCACAGCCAACGGCTATGCGCCGGGTTTCGAAATTACGCTTGGCACGGTATCCATAGCTAATCTCACATTAAATAACGTAACCGCAGTTGTAATTGAAGGGAACTCCCCCCATACAATACTGCTTGGCAACAGCTTTCTAAGCCGCGTGAACATGCGTGTGGACGAAGGTGTGTTAATCCTCCAATCAAGATATTAAGTAGCCCCCCATATTGTGTCCGTAAAATACGTAGAGTCCTCCAAGTTGCCCACCTCCTGGGGCATGTTCGAAATGCATGGCTTTGTTGACGAGAGTAATGACAAAGAGCATGTGGTCCTCAGTTATGGTGATCTATCCGGCGATGAGCCGGTGCTGGTTCGTGTTCACTCGGAATGCTTAACGGGGGATGCGCTGTTTTCCCTGCGCTGCGACTGCGGCGCGCAGCTCCAGGCAGCCATGCATCGTATTGCTGTGGAGGGTAGGGGAGCCATTTTTTATCTGCGTCAGGAAGGGCGTGGTATTGGCCTGGTGAACAAAATTCGCGCCTATCACCTGCAGGACAAAGGGGCAGATACGGTAGAAGCCAATGAGCAGCTGGGTTTTGGCGCCGATATGCGAGACTACTCCATGCTAAAACCCATGTTCGAAAAAATGGGTATCGCCAAGGTTAAGCTTATGACCAACAACCCAAGGAAAGTTGAGGCCTTGCGGGAACTTGGGATAGCCGTTGACGAGCGCCTGGCTCATGAAACCGGCCGCAATCCGCACAATGCTCATTACCTGGAAACAAAGCGCGGTAAACTGGGGCACTTGATCCAGTCGCAAGACAAGTAAGCGCTTACCTGAACTTTCCCAGGTTATCCGCAATAAACTCAGACTCACTTCTATAGGCCTGCAAGCCGTGGTTCTGGTGATTACCATTGCTGTCCCAGCTACCGACAACACCAATCTCGCCGGCAACAGCGTCATCTTTTATCCCCATGGCTTTTTCATAGGTGATATAAGAATAGCGATCTTCAGCTTTTAATATTAAGGCGTAGTAACAGAGCGCTGCGTGTTCAGGTTTTGGGAACTTTATTGCTACGGCGTTCGCGCCTTCGATGGGTCTTACGTAAATACCATCGGCGTACTCGGGTGAAACGAGTTCTGATGCGGCGTGAAGCAGGCGGGCAGTGTTGCCATGCTGCAGGTCGAAAAAGAGCGCACCATCGGATTGATAGAGCCAGTCACTGATTAACTTATGCTGAAAATAGTAAATTCTTTGCGGGACTGGTGTTTCTGCAAGATCATTGCTTTCATTTTTTTGTTCAGCTTTAACGGGTTGTTGGACCTCTTCCTTCACTTCTGTTGACGCGCAGCCTGCAATCAATAGAGTAAGGGCTATCGTTAACCAGCTTTTCAAGGCTTATTCCTCCAGCGTCTTTTTTAATGTTGGTTCATTGCTATGCCACAAACTGTGAACACATGGACTCGGTGTTTGTTCCTGTTACTTCGCCAGGGATGCTGGCGTAGAGCTTACAGGGACGTACTTGTTGCGTGTGGCAGTGGCAAATACCGGATTCTTGTCTGCAGCAAAGCGAGTTTACTTCAATTCCACGCGTCCGTTTTATCAGTAAAATAATTTATGGGACAACTGTGATGTTGGTTGTGCTTTCTTTGGTACGTAGAAAATGGCCGTGCTTCAGAAACTGAATGACCTGCTTGATGACCTTGTCGTTTTTCATCATAAAAGGGTGGGTCACAGGCATTTGCAAATGCGCTTTCATCCCCTCAACTTTGGTATTTTCAATGGCCACCTTGCCATCATCAGGGCCTGGAATCAGTGTTGAAAGTATGAGGTTAATACTCCGTGTGCCCGCTACTATGCCCAGGTCAAAATCGACTGGCCCCAGCTGGTTAGGTACGCTGTACTGGCCGGTACCCAATTGCAGCCCCGCATCGCCGTTAATAAAGTGGAACCCTGGCACGTCGCCGAGTTTGTCCACCACTTCACTGCCCTTGTTGGGAGGCCCGAGCATAACAACCCGTTTAAGTTTAGGCAGCGGCTTCTCACTTAAATACTGCCTTACCAGAATGCCACCCATTGAGTGGGTGACGAAGCTGATTTTCTGCTGTTTTTCGCACTCTTTTACGGCAGGCGATATGGCTTGGTTGGCGAGGGTTTCAATACTGTATTTGCGCGACTCATAAGCAACGTTGACTACGTGGAAACCTTCTTGTTGCAGGGCCTGCTCAAGTTTTTCCATGGACTCATCCGATCGCGCCAGCCCATGTAAAAGAATCACGCACTCAGCATGGGTCGGTAGGGGAATACACAGCAGCAGAAGCAGTGGTAGTAGTTTCATGTCTTATTGTAGGCCTTGTGTCAGTCTGGCTCTCTATAGCGTTGGCGCTCCAGCAGTGGAACAAAACCAAAAAAACCGAGCCAGCCAGGCATATTTTCCGAGCACGGATATTAGAGCACACTAGTGGTCCATGCGGAAAGTTGTGTAACAGCTAGCTTCAGCAAAACGTCCAGCTCTGGGTTGAAAAAATTTTGAAATAGCGCGATTGCTGCGCATTGCTGTCTTGACCTGAACGCTTTGGCTATGCGCCTTTGTCACCGAACTCATCGCGGGGGCTGCTAACAAGGTGTTGAAAAACTGCCTGCATTGCCATTGCTGTGCCCTGGCAATGGCGGTGCTTCCGTGCACCGCTTATTAACCTACCAATTACTATTGCCAAGTTAGTAACTGTCTCGCCTACGCTTTTCAACAGCCTGCTAGACTTAATGGAAGGTCTATACCAAGAGCCCGTTATAGTGGCAGGATCAGAGCAAACATCTCAGGAGAAGGCTGGCTACAGGAAGCAGGTTGGCGTTAACCGCAGGAAGCTGCTGGAGCGGACGGCTATCGTCTGGATGTTTCTGCAGCTGCTTGTTTACAGTGGCAGGCTAATTGTTGCTGGGTTTGAGAGCAGTTCGTTTATTGCCGGCAGCTGTCTGATAGTAACCGCCGGGGTAATCTTGTTATCTCATAGGGACTTCAGCGCGCGCAAGCTTTCCCTGTTGTTACTGCTTTCTATCACGGTTCCTATAATGGCGCTCAGCTACTTTTACGGTGGTGTTCACAGCCCCTTCCTGATACTGATTATCTTCATCCCTGTGGCCGCCTTCATGCTGGTTAGCCGGCCGGCGGGGTGGCTGGCTACAATCGTTGTCTGTGTTTATTTTATTATCTTGGGGGGCTTGGATTTGCTCGCTTATGATTGGCCTGCTCACGAACTAAATAATAGCCAGCTTTCAATTTCGACAACGGTGTCGTTTGTTTTAGTAATGTGCTGTATCAGCGGAATTGGCTGGTACTACTCTCGCCTTTATGATGCCTTTTACTTTTCTGTTAAGCGCTCCAATGAAGAATTGAAACGAACGGCGCAGTATAAATCTCAGTTCCTTGCCAATATGTCCCATGAATTTCGCACACCACTTAATTCCATTATCGGTTTTTCCAGGCGTTTGGAAAGAAACCTTAAAGACAAGCTGGAACAGCGGGATATCAACGGTTTACAGGCTATTTTGCGAAATGGCGAGAGCATGCAGGTGTTGGTTAACGATGTATTGAATATGGCAAAAATTGAGTCTGGTGAAGTTCATGTAAAGCTGGAGGATGTGGATGTATCCAAGCTAATTCATCCGGTAGTGACTAACTACAAGGAAATAGCCGAGCAAAAAAACATTGTTCTGGACTTTGTTCTGGGTAAAAGCCACTGTGATTTTCGCTACCGGACGGACGCAGAAAAACTGATGCTGGTTTTGTCCAACCTGGTTTCTAATGCGGTGAAATATACCGACCAGGGGAGCATTCGCGTCAGCCTTGAAGAGCAAGTAGAGAGCTATGTTATTGTAGTAAGCGATACGGGTATGGGGATCGCGAAGGAGGATATCGCGACCCTTTTCAATCAGTTCAGTCGCGCCAAGTCTGTAGTGAGGAGTAATATTGTTGGCAGCGGGCTCGGTCTGGCCCTCAGTAGTGAAATGGTTAAACTCCTGAAGGGCCGAATCAGCGTTGAAAGTGAATTGGGCAAAGGGACGAGCTTCAGCGTTTTCTTGCCTAGGCATGTACCGGTCTGCGCCAGCGAATAAGCGCTTTTTCCAGCTCCACCAGAATAAATACCGAGCTGGAAACCAAGACGATATCCAGCCAGCGATCCAGACTAATGGCGCTTGTGCCAAACAGTTTTTGCAGTGGGCCGAGGTAGGTAAAGCAGAGTTGAAAAAATAATAACAAGCCGATCGCCATCAGTATCAGACGATTACCAAACAGGCCTTCGCGATTGAGCACTGAAGCTAAAATATAGCGAGCATTTAACAGGTAAAAAATTTCGAACATAACCAGTGTGTTTACGGCCACTGTGCGGGCGGCTTCGATACTATAGCCTGCCTGTATCTGCCACTTGAACAAGCCAATAGTACCCGCTGCAAGAATGACGGAGACAAATGCTATACGCCAGATAAGCAGCGGTGAAAGCAGCGGCTTTGCGGGGTCCCTTGGTGGCCGTTGCATAACGCGCTTTTCCGCAGGTTCGAAGGCCAGTGAAAGGGCGAGGGTGACTGCGGTAATCATGTTAACCCAAAGAATCTGTACCGGTGTCAGCGGCAAGTGCTGATAACCTAATATCACCGCCGTTAGCACTATCAGTGCTTCACCACCGTTAGTGGGCAGGATAAACAAAATAGCTTTTTTCAGGTTGTCGTAGACCGTGCGCCCCTCTTCTACGGCGTGACTGATGGAGGCGAAGTTGTCGTCTGCCAATACCACTTCCGAGGCTTCCTTGGCGGCTTCTGTACCGTTCTGGCCCATTGCGATGCCGACATTGGCGCGCTTCAGTGCCGGGGCATCGTTAACGCCATCGCCGGTCATGGCTGCGATAAAACCGCGTTCCTGCAGCAACTGGACTAACTGCAGTTTATGTTCCGGGTCGACGCGGGCATAAACATCAATTTTATCGACCAACTGCCGCAGCTCATCATCGTCCATGGTCAGTAGCTGCTCGCCAGTTAGAGCCTGCTCTGTATTTTGCAGATGAAGTTGCTTTGCGATAGCCAGCGCGGTAGCACCGTGGTCACCAGTAATCATTTTTACCCGCACGCCGGCATCATGGCATCTTTTAACGGCGCGGATGGCTTCCTCACGGGGTGGGTCAATCAAGCCGAACAGGCCGAGCATTATCAGGCCGCTTTCCACGTCATCAAAATTCAGTTCCACCTGGCTTTGCTGCACCGGCTTCATCGCGATCGCCAGTACCCGCTGGCCATTGGCAGCAAGATCTTGCAGTTCCTTTTGCCAAAAGGCTTTGTTAAGCGATTGTTTGTGACCGCCGCATTCTTGCCAGTCACACATATCAAGCACGTTTTCCGGTGCGCCTTTCAGGTAGGCTATGGCCTCGCCCTGATGGCTGTGGTGCAGGGTTGCCATAAAGCGGTGTTCCGATTCAAAGGGAATCAAGTCTGTGCGTGGTAGTTTTTTTTGCAGCGTGTCGGCTTCCAGGCCTGCTTTTAAACCAGCCACCAGCAGCGCGCTTTCCATGGGGTCGCCAACGGCATGTAGTTCACCGCTTCGCTGCGGGTGTGGCTCCAGCGCGGAGTCGTTGCACAGTACACCTGCGTGCAGCATATACCACAACGTGGGGTACTGCTCAGCGTCTATTTGTTCTTCATTGAGGCTGATGGCGCCTTGGGGAGAGTAGCCAGTACCCTGGAAATCGAAATGATGCTCGGCAGTGACTACCGAGCGTGTTGTCATCTCATTGCGGGTGAGCGTGCCGGTTTTATCGGAGCAGATCACGCTTACCGCACCGAGGGTTTCCACCGCAGGCAAGCGCCGAATTATCGCGTTGCGTCGCGCCATGCGCTGCACACCAATGGCGAGGGTAATGGTCATAATAGCCGGTAGCCCCTCTGGTATAGCAGCTACAGCCAAACTGACTGAAGCGAGAAACATATCGGCTGCGGCATAGTCATGAATGGCAATTCCAAAGGCAAAATTCAGCAGTGCAACCACGCAAATTGCCAGGGACAGCCAGCGGCCAAACTCTGCCATCTGTTTCAATAGCGGGGTGGTGCTGCTGTGTACCTGAGAAACAAGGTGGCTTATGCGACCTATCTCTGTACAGGAGCCGGTTTGCACCACCAGGCCTTTTGCCTGACCATGGCTAACCAGTGTGCCGGAGAAGCACATACAGAGGCGGTCCCCCAGCACTGCGGTCTCCGTTACCGCATCGGTACTTTTCTCTACCGCAACCGACTCACCCGTGAGTACAGACTCCTGTACCTGCAGTCCTTTTACCGAAAGCAGGCGCAGGTCAGCCGGGACCTTGTCGCCGGCATGTAGCAGCACAACATCACCCGGTACCAGCTCGCGAGCATCAATGGTGTGGTAGTGGCCGTCGCGCACAACTTCGGCATTGGGCGACAGCATTTGTCGGATCTGCTTCAGGGCGTTTTCCGCCTTACCTTCCTGGATAAAACCTATAAGCGCATTGAGAAAGACCACTGCGAAAATCACGCTGGCATCTATGTAGTGCTGCAGCATTAGCGTGCCAGCACCCGCGACCAACAGGACATAAATCAACACATTGTTGAATTGCAAAGCAAAACGAAGCAGGGGATGAAGTGTTTTTTTCTCAGCCAGTTGGTTGCTGCCATATTTTTTCAGGCGCTGTTGAGCTTCGGGGGTGCTCAGGCCGGTTTCACTACTTTGCAGTTGAACAAGGGCACCCTGCACGTCGCATGCATGCCATTGCGTTTGGGCCGGTTTCTGCTGAGGGCTATCCATCGTGACCTCCATGGCAGAGCTATCTTCCCTTAAGTATAACTCGGCTGCCGGAGATGGCTCTGAATTTCGCCATTGAGTCGTCTGCGCCGAATGTTTCGTGCATTTGCCACGTAATCTCGATGTAAAGTCTATACTTGAACAGGTTTCTTTTTAATTTCTCTGGGTTGGCCCTTTTAATGCTGGATTTGATAAGCCGCACCAACGACAACTATCTTCAGCGCCTTATCAGCCTGTCGGGAAACTGCACCATTCGGGTAGAGCACGACCTTATGCTGAGTAGCAGGGAGTGTCTGGTTGCTGCTGGTCAGGTACTCGATCTTCAGGTGCTTTACCGTTTGCGGGGAAAACCCCTGATTCAGCCCCTGAGCCTGAACCTGTGCATTGATGAAGCCTTTACCGAGAGCAGCTTGCTGAGCTGTATAGAGCATTATTTTCGTTCAGATTCGGTGTTGCTGGAGCTTTATAATCTTTGTCAAATCGAAGAATTGATGCAGCGTGCTTGTGTCGAAGTCTGTAAGCACGAAAGCCTGGGACAGTGTCTGTGGGTAATGCAGCAATGTTGCCCCAGGGAGTTTTCCACTGGCTTGTTCTGTGCCTTTTTCGCCGCAGCGCTGAGTAAGCGCAAGGGCCACGAGGATGAGAAGGTAGTGCAGGCTTTTTTTGCCGGTCTGGTCCACGATATTGGCTACCTTTTTATCAAACCGCTGCCCCTGGATGAGCATCACGAGCTGAAGCCTCAGGACTGGCAGCAGCTTATCAATCACCCTGAATACGCTTACGAGCACCTGAGCTTTCTGCCTCATATGCCTTCTGCAGTGTCTCGAGCGGTGCTGGAGCATCACGAGGAGGTGGATGGTTCCGGTTATCCATCAGGCAAGCTGGCCAAACAGCTGGCACCTCTGGGGCGCATGGTTCATTTGTTGGACAGTGTGCACGCCATATATACCAACCATTTCCGGCCGAGGGGCAGAACACTGCATGACCTGGTGCCCATTGTGCAAATGAACCTGATGTCGCGGCCGGGTATGCCAGCGGCGGACTTGATTAATTTATTGCGCCTGGGCAGTTTGACCAACAGTTGCAGTGTGCCGGAAACGCTTATGCCGCTGTTTGTTTCGCAGGTGAAGAAAAGGCATGACTACATCAAAGATTTTGTGGCGCAGGCAGAGGTTTTTATTGAACAGAACCAGATGTCCATTGCCAATGCCAAGCTGTTCGCCCTGAGTCGCATGCTGGAGCATATTTGCGTTTCCATGACTCAGTCCGGCCTTATTAACGATGCCTACATGCGCTGGCTTGATCAAGTGATGTCCCATCAGCTTGCACACGCCTACCGCGAAGTGGAAGACGCTTTTTTAATGATGCAGGAAGTGCTTTACCACATTCAGGGCTTTATTCTTCGTTTGCAGTATGTAGTGCAGGATCAACAACCGCCGGTAACTAACCTTACGCCCATTTGGGCTCCGGACAGGAGCCTGTCGCTGATCGAAGGCGGGTCATCGCTGCTGGATACGCACGAGTCGTCAAAGAAAGCCCTGGAAAGCTTCGGCCGTAACAGTGTACCGGCCCTGCCCAGTGAGCTTAAGCGCTTGTGGGTCAGTCAGGTGAGAAAGATTAAATAGGGCCTCAGTCTGAAAATACAGGCACCAGCAAAGTCGATAAAACTAGTGTCAACAGGCCCTAAACCAAGCCCACACCTGAATTGGCCAGGGTTTTCTGCCAGGCCTGATGCCAGCGCACCAGTTCCTCCAGAGGTTTGGGGCGGCAGAACAAAAAGCCCTGATAAGCATCCACATCCATGCTGTTAACCACTGCAAGGTCTCGGGAGTCCGAGATACCTTCGGCGATCAAGCTCAGGCCCATCTCTGCGGTGACATTGCGGATCGACTCAACAATAACCTGCAGCACTTTGTCGCGATGAATTCCATCGATCAATTGAGCGTCCAGTTTGATTTCATTGAAGGGCAGGTTTTTCAATTGGCGTAGGTTGGTGAAACCTGCACCGAAGTCGTCCAGGGACAATTTAAAGCCGTGAATTCGTAAACGATTCAGGTTTTTAAGTTGATTTTCTTCGCGGATGGCATGGTTTTCGGTGATTTCCAGCACTACCTGTTCTTTCGGTAAATCAAAGCGCGTCAGGTATTCGCTAAGGCTCTCGGGTAAAAGGTTGTTATAAAGCTGCAGCGGAGAAAGATTAATTGCCAGGCTGCAGTTGCAGTTTTCTCTTTGGCAGAAGGCCTTGAATTGGGGAATGGCGGAAAGCAATGTGGCATCCATCAGGGATTCGATCAGTTCAAAGCGCTCGGCCACCGGAAGAAACGCCGCAGGAGAAATGACGCCCCCGGGTCCCATATCCAGTCTTACCAGGCATTCCAGGCCAAGCACACTGTTGTCTCTGGCTGAAATCTTTGGTTGAAAGTAGCTGCGCACCCGGTTCTTCTTGATCGCATCATAGACTTCGCGGCGTTTCAGCACTTTTTCTGCTCGGGAAACCTGGGGAAAATAGCTCTTGATTCGTTTCACCATAAAGGCGATCAGCGTTTTTTCCAGCGGCTTTTCCGCAGAGCCCAATACACGAAGGTTATAGTTGCTGATCACCTCAAGGGTAAAATCGAGAATCTTCTTGTCCAGGGCGGACATAACAATGATGCCACCACGGTAGTGCATTTCGTTCAGTTGATGGATCAGCTCAAGGCCGTCCATGCCATCCATGTGCAGATCGATAAACAGGGCGTCGTAAGCGGTGGGATCCCGTTCCAGTTTATGCAGTGCTTCTTCGCCGCTATGGCAATAATCCACCATGGTGATGCCGAAGTCCTTCAGCATGGCGTTGAGCAGTTGGCAGATGGCCCTTGAGTCATCAATAACCAGAACAGCGGTATTTGCGTGTTCTCTGGAAAGATCCATGGCGTCATCCGAGACGTTGATTTACAGCGTAAGTATAGGCTTTATATCGTTCTTGGCTGGCGCAGGGTAGCGTGATGGGAAGTTTGGCGCCGGGAATTGTGAAAACTTGGGGTTTGGTCAAAAAACCAACAAAGGGTGGTGGGCGCGTACGGGAAGCACGCGCCGCTTTGCTTTTTTAGGCGCTAGCCCGGATATTCATCAGCCGTTGAAATTCTCACGCGGCTTACAAGCAATTTGTCCGCCTGCTTATGAATTCTTCGGGCTATTAACTTGGCAATAGTTATTGTTAAGTTAATAGGCGGCGCACGGAAGCGCCGCCATTGCCCACAGGGCGTGCAATTAAATAGATAGGATCATCTATTTAATTGCCGGTTTAATAGTCTCGGCAGCAGCCTTTTCCTGCGCTTTGCGCTGGCGCTGGATAATCTCAGGAATGGAACCCAGAGAGTGCAGGTGCGCATGTGTCCAGGCAACCCAACCTTTGTTAAACCACTCGTGCAGCGTATCTTTATCCAGAGCTTCGTGCAGCTTTTTCTCGTTGATCACATAGAGGTCGTCGAGGCGAACCTGCGCATTATCAAATTTCACCGTGGCTTTGTAAGGCTCAAACAGCTCTTTTTCGGCAACGGCCTTGCTGAACTCTTCGGTACGCTTAAAGTTGGCATCCACCGCTTCCAGGAAGTTGACGATCTCCTTCAGGGCATCGGTGGGCTCGTCTTCTGCTTTAAACAGGGCGTCGCCCTCGCCACTTTGGAAGTGAGGCGCTTTAGCGTCGAACATCACGACTTTTTCTGAAGTGAGAATAAAGGGGTAACGGCGTACAAAGGCCGGAACGTAAGCGCCTTCCCAGGTGTCACCCAGGTCATGGGTGTTCTCTCGCAGGGAGAGGATGGCCATAGGCAGGTATTCATCTTTTGCATTTTTGATAAAGAGAATAGGGAAGTCCCGCGAGGCCTGGAAGAACTCCATACCGCCAACAGGTACTGAGTTGATGTTGGCCGCGTGGGCGTAGTTTTGCTGACGGTCCAGTTTAAGGTCGACGTGTTTCTTTTTTTCAAGAGCCACAGGCTCCTGATAGAACATTAAGGCTGCCATAGGAATAGTACTTTTTCTGGTTGAAACGGCTGAAGTCTGGGTACTTCTATTGTGTCCCAAGCCTCAAGGAGCGGCGATGGTAACAAGCTTTACTGTTCTACAAAAGCCCGTTCAATCACGTAGTGGCCGAGTTTTCCGTTGCGTGCCTCTGCAAACCCAGCCTTATCCAGAATGGCGCAGGTATCTTTCAGCATACTGGGGCTGCCACAGATCATAAAACGGTCACTGTCAGTGTTCATCGCTGGCAGTCCGAGCCTGTTGCTCAGCTCCCCGGAGCACAGAGCATCGGTAATTCGTCCCTGATTGCGGTAGGTTTCGCGGGTAACAGTGGGGTAGTACAACAGCTTCTGCTGAACCTCGTCGCCAAAATATTCGTTTTTTGGCAGCGTCTGGGTAATAAATTGCTGATAGGCCAGTTCGTTCACTGTTCTTACGCCGTGAGTGAGAATCACCTTATCGAACTGCTGGTAGACCTCCGGGTCTTTGATGATGCTCATAAAAGGTGCCAGGCCGGTGCCGGTGCTGACCAGCCACAAGTGTTTACCGGGTAGCAGCGCGTCTGTGACCAGGGTGCCGGTGGATTTGCGGTTCAACACTATCTCGTCGCCCGGCTGGATATGCTGCAGCTGTGAGGTGAGCGGGCCGTCCGCGACCTTGATACTGAAGAACTCCAGGTGGTCTTCGTAGTTGGCGCTGGTAATGCTGTAGGCGCGCAACAACGGCCGACCACCTTCCTGTTCCAGCCCCATCATGGTGAAATGACCATTTCGAAAACGAAAGCCCGGGTCTCGGGTGGTTTTGAAGCTGAACAGGCTTTCTGTCCAGTGGTGTACTTCCAGCACTTGTTCTTTCAGTAGATTGTCGCTCACAAGATATTCCTGATATATCGTTTGAGTAAATCATAACCAGGATGTATTGTTCGGTAAAACAGGTAATAGTTATAAAATATATCGGTTTTATCAATAATGCGTTTTACTTTACGACAACTTCAGGTTTTTCTCGCTGTTGCGCACTATCAGAACGTGTCCCGGGCGGCTGGTGAGCTTGCCATGTCCCAGTCTGCAGTCAGCGGGGCGCTCAAAGAGCTGGAGTCGCAATTCGATATCCAATTGTTCGACCGTGTAGGCAAACGCCTGCAAATCAATGAGCTCGGCCAACGTCTCAGGCCGCGAGCGGAAGCTTTGTTGTCCGAGGCGGGCGAGTTGGAAATTGAGTTTCAGCAGCACGCCGTTGCCGGGAAAATCAAGGTAGGAGCCACACTCACCATCGGTAATTACCTCTGTGTGAGCCTGATCGATGACTATATGCACCAGGCACCTCTGGGGCGAGTTGAGTTAGAGGTGGCAAATACCACAACTATTGCAAAGGAAATTCTCGATTACAAAATCGATATAGGCATGATTGAGGGGGAGTTTCAGCATCCGGATATTCTAGTAAACGCCTGGCGGGAAGATACCCTGTGTTGCTTCTGCGCCCCCTCCCACCCCTTTGCGCAGCATGGCGGACTCTCGGAACAGCAGCTGCTAAGTGCAAGCTGGATCTTGCGTGAACCGGGCTCAGGAACCCGGCAAGCCTTTGATCGCGCCATGGGGCAGCGCTTGCACAATGTCAATATCATGCTGGAGCTGCAACACACGGAAGCGATTAAGCGGGCCGTACAGCAGGGCCTGGGGATTTCCTGTTTGTCGACCATCGCCTTGCAGGAGGATTTTGCCCGTGGCGCACTGATACCGTTAACGGCCCCTCTGGAGCTTGAGCGCAAACTCTACCTGTTGCTTCATCGCCAAAAGTACCGCAGTGAGGGCATTCGTCTGTGGCTGGACATTTGTAAGCGCAATGCAGGGCAGTTTTGATCCAATTCAGGTAGCCCTGCGCCGCTGCTGGCTAAAATGTCGTTTATGAGCTTAAAAATTTCGGATTTGGACAAAAGTTTTCTCAGTGCTTTCGAGAACGCCACCCTCGACGTAATGGCCTTTCACCACCGGGAGCACTTGCGCCTGGCCTACATTTTGTTGGTTATCGATGATGTTAAAACGGCACATTTGAAAGCGCGCGCAGGCCTGCAGCGCCTGTTGCAGCATAATGCCATTAGTAGTGAATACCACGAAACGCTTACCCTGGCCTGGATGCAGGCGGTTAAGCACTTTATGTTTCTCACCCAGTCTGCGAGCAGTTCTGAGCATTTCATCGAGCAAAACCAGATTCTGTTGGACAAGCAGATCATGTTCACCCACTATAGCCGCAGCGTGATTGAAGGTGAGAAGTCGAGGAATGAATACATTCCACCCGACCTTGAACCTATCCCCAGTCACTAGTGAGCCACTAGCCACTATCCAGTCATCTTAATTTCACTGTTAATTGCTTGGTTTAATCCTTAGTCACGATGTACAACGCCCCCGAAGAAGACATTAGCATTGTCGATATCGACCAGGACCATATGCTTGGTCGTATTCACTCGCTGGAAAAAAGCAGCGCCCTGGATGGGCCCGGTTTGAGGGTGGTGGTGTTTATGCAGGGCTGTCAGTTCCGATGCAAGTACTGCCACAATCGCGATAGCTGGGATATGAAAGCGGGTAAACTCTATACTGTGGCCGAAATTATCAAGCAGGTGATGCCATTTCGCGCTTTCCTGAAAGCGTCAAAAGGGGGGGTGACTGTATCGGGGGGCGAGGCCATGTTGCAGGCGGAGTTCGTGGCGCTGCTGTTTCGCGAGTTGAAACAGCTTGGCTTTCATACCTGTCTGGATACCAACGGCTATGTGAAAGAGAAATTCTACGGCCCCAAGCTCGATGAGCTGCTATCTCATACGGACCTTGTGCTGCTGGACCTGAAGCAGATGAATCGCCCGAAACACGAGCAACTCACCGGCGTGAGTAATGACAGACCAAGAAACTTTGCCCGTTACCTTGCCGATGTTGAGCACCCCGTGTGGATTCGTCATGTGCTGGTTCCCGGCTACTCCGATGACGAACAAGACCTGCGAGCACTGGCAACCTTTCTCAAGCCCATGAGCAACGTGCAAAAAATCGAGCTGTTGCCTTATCACCGCATGGGAAAATCCAAGTGGGAAGAAATGGGTCTGGAATATCCGCTGGAAGGGGTCGAGCCTCCTTCAGCCGAGCAGGTCAAACACATCGCCACCATGTTCGAGCAGGACTACGGGCTGAAGGTTGTATACGCCTGATTGGCGCGGCTTAAATCAGTGTTTCAATAATCAGTGTTTCAAGGCAAAATCTGCAGGGTTGAGCGGGATTAGCTGCTCGTGGGTAAGCTTGCCGGCAGCATTACCTGTAAGGGGCTGGCTGAGGCACCAGTCACCATTGTTAGCATAGCTGGGTGCGGGTAGATCCTGATAAAACTGACTCAGGTCGATGTCAGGCATCAGTTCGTTGGTGACCAGCATGGCTCGCGCCTTGACGTCGCTGTCTGCAATCCAGTTTGTGGCACTCCAACCAATCAGGTATTCATCGCAATAGGTTTCAGCACCAGTGGGAGTAACAAAAGCCACCTGGTAATCAATATTCCAGAAATACTTCATCATCGCCACTTCGAACAGCATTGCCAGGTCCTCATACTGAGTACTATAGGAATACATGTCTGCTGCGGCATCTGCTTCGAACTCCTGCCCCGCTTCTGCGGCAGTATAAGCACGTTGAGCGCTGCTTGGGTCGTCTCCGTGGAACATCACCTTGGCAAGGTTTTTAAGTGCCTCGGATTGCAGTGCTTGTGAGCTGGTCAGGCGGTCAGACAAAATGCCATCCTCGTTGTCGATAGCCTGGTAAACCCGGTGATTTCGATCAATGCTGTCGTAGCTGTCATAGGGCAGGAAGTCGTTTACATGGGCCAGCTCGTGTAATAGCAGGCGACCGTTTAGCAGTACAACATCTTCCAGACTACGGGTGTTGTCATCGTGCAGCGAACCGTAGTTGAATGCGTAATTGCCGTTTTTCAGGTGTCTTCCCCATGCGCGCAGGGCCAGTGGGTCTGAGAAGCCCGCGCGATAGTCTTCCTTGCGGTTGATGGTTTGTTTTTCTACCAGGCTTGTCCACAGGTAGGCCGGGTCAAGATAGATAGCGCCAGTGGCACTCCAGTAGTAGGCCGGGCGGATATCGTCGTCGATAACAATGGCGGTGAGGCCGCGGAACAGGGTTAGCATTTGCTGGGGGTATTGTTCAAGAAGCTGTTCGAAGCGCTCGCCCATCCAGGGATCCGAAACCAGCAGCCTGCTCATGATGTCCTGGATGCCAGGGTTGCTAATTTCCATGCCCAGTAACGGCAGGGTGGAGAGTTTACAGAATTCTGATTCGCTATCAGCCAGGGCGCAGTCATAAAGGGCGCTGGCATAAGTGCCATCGCTTTTCCATACCACGACGTCTTTTATGCTGTCGACACCGTCGGGATCGTCTCCGGGCTTGGAGCTGGACTGAGTGACGGGCAGCAGGGTGCCATCGCCACCACCACAAGATGCCAGAGCGATGCTGATAATAATAAATAGGCTGCAAGTCAATTTGCGATACATGGTTCCACCTTCATTACTAAAAGTTACACTGATTATGACAGGATTTGGTGCGCTTGCCTGTAAACAGTTGTTTAAGTTATCTAATACGTAGCTTACCTGAGTTTGCGTCACACTGCCTATTATGCCTCTGCCACCGCTAAAGGAGATCCCCCCAGAGAGACTGAATTACCGCCAATGCGGCAACAGGCGCCGTTTCTGTGCGAAATACTCGCGGGCCGAGCGTGAGGGGATGAAAACCCTGGCGCTCGGCGGCACCTATTTCATCCTCGCTCAAGCCCCCTTCCGGGCCAATTAACAGGGCCACGGAATCCGGCGCAACGTAAGCCGCAAGCTGTTGTTGAGAGCGGTGGTGCAGTACCAGTTTAAGTGCTGCAGGTGAGTGTTTAAGATACTCCCCCAGTGAGCATGCCTGTGCCAGTTCCGGAAGCTGGTTGCGTTGGCATTGTTCGCAGGCGGAAATTAGAATTCTCTGCCATTGCCCGAAGCGTTTTTGTAAGCGCTCGCCGCTGAGTTTGACTTCTGTGCGCTCGGTAAAGAGAGGAACAATGCGGCTGATACCAAGTTCTGTCGCTTTTTGCAGTACCCAGTCAAAACGTTCGCCACGAGAGATGCCAATGGCCAATTCAGTTTGCAGTGGCGATTCCCTGTCTATTTGTTCGCTGCTGATAATCTCCAGGCAGCAGCTTTTTTTTGAGATAGCCTCTATGCGCGCTGAATATTCCCAGCCAGTATTGTTGAATAAAATAAGCTCGCGGCCCACCTGCATTCGCAACACCTTTGTCAGGTGGTGTGCAGCTTCTGCTTCCAGTTCGAGTTTGGTTTTGCTGACGATGGATTGAGGTGTAAAGATGCGAGGTATGCGCATGAGCAAAGAATTGGCAGAGAATGTCAGCCAATTCTATTTTGTTGCTGTGAGCTATTCAATAATGCCTAGATTTCGCACGATGGTGCGCGTAGGCTCCACCTGGTTCATGGTGTAGAAATGTAAACCGGGTGCGCCGTTATCCAGCAGGGTTTCGCATAACTCTGTTACCAGATCCGTACCGAAGGAGAGAATACTCTCAGTGTTATCACCAAAGCTTTCCAGGCGTTTGCGTATCCAGCGGGGAATTTCTGCTCCGCAGGCATCACTGAAACGGGCCAGTTTGACATAGTTGGTGATCGGCATAATGCCGGGGTAAATTGGCTGATCGATACCCTCTTTCAGACACTCTTCTACAAAATACAGGTATGAGTCCGGGTTGTAGAAATACTGCGTGATAGCACTGTCGGCTCCTGCGTCGAATTTGCCTTTCAGGTAGCGAATATCTTCCAGGTAGTTTCGCGCTTCGGGGTGTATTTCGGGGTAGGCCGCAACCACCAGGTGGAAATGCCCGGCAAAGCGTTCGCGGATAAACGCCACCAGCTCGTTGGCGTAAACCATTTGCATGGCCGCACCCATGCCAGAGGGCATATCGCCGCGCAACGCGACAATTCGGTCAACGCCGGCATTTTTATATTCGTCGATCATCTCGTAAAGAGTTTCTTCGTGATCGCCACCAAAGCTCAAGTGGGGAGCCGTAGAGAGTCCTTCCTGCAGCATGGCTTTCACCACGCCTTTTGTGCTGTCGCGGGTTGAGCCGCCTGCGCCGTAGGTTACCGAGAAAAAATCGGGTTTGAGGGTGTTTAGTTCAGTGCGAACGGCTTTAAGCTTTTCCATCCCAAGCTCGGTTTTGGGTGGAAAAAACTCGAAGCTCAGGTTCAGTTCTTGTATCTCTTCGCTCATGGCAAAAATGTCCATAGTGAACGGGAGCGAGCAGGCTCCCGCTTGGTTTTTGCTTAGTACTTGTAGAATTCCGGTTTGTAGGGACCTTCTACATCGACATTAATATATTTTGCCTGTTCTTCAGTCAGCTGGGTGATAACGCCGCCGAAGCCTTCTACCATGGCTTTGGCCACTTCTTCATCCAGTTTTTTCGGCAGCACTTTTACATAAAGCTGCTGAGTCTTCTCGTGGCTTGGGAAATCGGCAAATTTATTTTCGTACAGATAAATCTGAGCCAGCACCTGGTTGGCAAAAGAACCATCCATGATGCGCGAGGGGTGACCCGTTGCGTTGCCCAGGTTCACCAATCGTCCCTCAGATAATAAGATTAGATGATCTTTGCTCTCTTTGTTGCGATAAACCTTGTGTACCTGTGGTTTAACTTCATCCCATTCCCAGTTATCGCGCATAAATGCGGTGTCGATCTCGTTATCGAAGTGACCGATGTTACAAACCACAGCACCATTTTTGAGGGTTTGCAGCATTGCCGCATCGCAGACATTGGTATTGCCGGTGGTGGTAACAATTAAATCGGTTTTGCCCAGCACTTCGGTGTTTATGTCTTCTGCCTTGCCGGTGTTTACACCGTTGTTGTAAGGCGACACCACCTCGAAGCCATCCATGCAGGCCTGCATGGCACAAATGGGGTCGATCTCGGTCACCTTCACAATCATCCCTTCCTGGCGCAATGATGCGGCAGAACCTTTACCGACATCACCATAACCAACCACCAGCGCTTTTTTACCGGAAAGCAAGTGGTCGGTGCCGCGCTTAATGGCGTCGTTCAGGCTGTGACGGCAACCGTATTTGTTGTCGTTTTTGGACTTGGTTACCGCGTCGTTAACGTTAATGGCAGGAACCTTAAGGGTGCCTTCTTCCAGCATTTCCAACAAGCGGTGAACACCAGTAGTGGTTTCCTCGGAGATACCGTGAATATTGTCGAGCATATCGTGGTATTTATCGTGAGCCACTTGAGTGAGGTCGCCGCCGTCATCGAGGATCATATTGGCATCCCAGGGCTTACCTTCTTTGAGAATGGTTTGCTCAATACACCACCAGAACTCTTCTTCTGTTTCACCTTTCCAGGCGAATACCGGAATGCCCGCAGCGGCAATGGCGGCAGCTGCGTGATCCTGGGTAGAGAAAATATTGCATGAACTCCAGCGTACCTCGGCACCCAGCTCTATCAGGGTTTCGATCAGTACGGCGGTCTGGATGGTCATATGAATACAGCCCATGATTTTTGCACCGGCCAGCGGTTGCTCGGCTTTGTAGCGCTTGCGCAAGGCCATCAGGGCAGGCATTTCACCTTCGGCGATTTCGATTTCTTTACGACCCCATTCGGCGAGGCTGATGTCGGCGACTTTGTAGTCGGTGAAGTCTGATACTGCTTGGATGCTCATTTTTGATCTCCGGTTTTTCGCTAATTTTATTAGCGGGTAAATTCTTTGTTTCGGTAAATTAAATTCTTTCTGTACAAGTTTTGAGTTGCCCTCGCCGGGCGGGTGTTCATTTTCTTCGCTTGTGCAATGAAAACAGAAGCAAAAGAAACACACCCCAAGTCGGGCCGCGAGCGGTTCCCTCCCTCCTGTGCCATTTTTAGGGTCGGCTTTAAGCTACTTCCTGTAACTTGGCGCCTCGGGGAGTTGCCCCACCTTCGTCAATTTTAAAAGTATCTCCCTTGCTACGGAGTACTTGATGGCCTTGACGTGCATGGATGCACTAATACCGCGAACGCAAGGATGCGCAGGAGTAGTGCTTTTCGTTCATTTTTTTGCAAAGCAAAAAAAGGACGCCCAGCTGGTAAGCGAAACAACTTAAATTACTGTAGTAACAGTTACAAAGCAGCCTTCAAAAGATCAGCCTTATCAGTCGCCTCCCAAGTAAAGTCAGCACTCTCCCTGCCGAAGTGCCCATAAGCTGCCGTCTGCTGATAAATCGGCCGTAACAAATTCAACATTTCCAAAATACCACGAGGACGCAGATCGAAGTGTTTGTTGATAAGTTCAATGATCTGGTCGTCGCCGATTTTTCCTGTGCCGAAGGTGTCGACAGATATCGAGGTAGGCTCGGCAACACCAATGGCGTAACTCACCTGAATTTCACAGCGCTCGGCCAAGCCTGCGGCAACGATATTTTTCGCCACGTAGCGACTTGCATAGGCGGCGGAACGGTCGACTTTTGACGGGTCTTTGCCGGAGAAAGCGCCACCGCCGTGGCGAGCCATACCGCCGTAGGTGTCGACAATAATTTTGCGGCCTGTGAGGCCACAGTCGCCTACCGGGCCACCGATAATGAACTGCCCTGTTGGATTAATGTGGTACTTGGTTTCCGCGTGTAGCCATTCTGCTGGCAGCACGGGTTTAATAATTTCCTCCATCACCGCTTCATGGATCTGCGACTGACTAATGTCCGGCGAGTGCTGGGTGGAGAGTACTACTGCGTCAACGGCTACTGGCTTGCCGCCTTCATAGCGCAGGGTTACCTGGCTTTTGGCGTCCGGGCGTGACCAGCTGTGGGTACCGTTTTTGCGCAGTTCTGCCTGCTTCTCTACCAGGCGGTGAGAGTAGTAGATCGGCGCTGGCATCAGTACATCAGTTTCGTTGGTGGCATAACCGAACATCAGGCCCTGGTCGCCGGCACCCATATCTTTGTTGTCGCCTTCATCTACGCCCATGGCGATGTCGGAGGACTGCTTGCCAATAGCGTTTATAACCGCGCAGGAATCGCCGTCATAGCCAACATCACTGGAGTTGTAGCCGATGTCCGTTATCACTTTACGAATCAGCTCTTCGAGATCGACATAGGTGGATGTGCGTACTTCACCGGCAACAATTGCCATACCGGTTTTAACCATGGTTTCCACTGCTACGCGCGAATTGGGGTCGTCTTTTAACATTGCATCCAGCACCGCATCGGAAATCTGGTCTGCCATTTTGTCGGGGTGGCCTTCGGAAACGGACTCCGAGGTAAAGAGTGAATATTGGGCCATTAATCAATGCTCCTTGATGAATTGTCTGACTTGAATTTGAAAGCCGTTTCGCAAAGCAAAATAAATGCTTTGGCCTTCGGTGAAAGTGTTTTCTGTTGCCCAGCGGCTCAGATCCTGAGGCTCGAAACCGAGCCAAATATCGCCGCAGGCTTCACGCGCCCAGTCTTGATCGTGGTGGCAGAGGTCGCACACCAGAAGCACTGCGTCGGGTTTGAGGGCGATGCTGACATCGAAAAAAATCTGTGCGGGCGAGGGGGTGTGGTGCAGCACCATGTTAATTACTGCGCAGTCGAGCGTGGCATGCATGTTTTTGCAGCTGGAAGTATTGCCATGTTCAAACTGAATATTGCTCAGTCCCTCAAGCTCACAAAAGCGTTTTGCCGCGCTCAGCATTTCTGCCGAGTTATCCAGTGCGGTAACGTGCTGAAAGCGGCTTGAAAGGTCTTTTAGAAAAGTGCCTTCCCCTGGGCCAACTTCCATCACTCTATTCCAGGAAGGTACAGGGCTGGCCTGCAACAGCTCGAAAACCTGGGCGCCATAGACATCAAAGGCGGCTATCAGATCCTGTTTTTCTTTAAACCGCTCGGCATGCTCGGCAAAGAAGGCCTGGGAGGCTTCGGCGCGTTGCTGGTGAATCTCATCGACGTGCTGCTTTACCTCATTACTGAGTTCCAGGTGGTCGATAGCGCAGTTAAGGGCGTCTCGCAAGGCACGGGTCTGCTCCTCATCCAGCTGCCTGCGACGATAAAAAATAGTGTTGCCCTCGCGGCGGGTAGTTACTAGCGCGGCTGCTGCAAGGACCTTTAAGTGGTGGCTCATACTGGACTGCTTGATGCCAAACAGGTGGCATAACTCCAGTACACCAAAGGAGTCGGTACTCAGCACACGCAGAATATCCAGGCGCAAGGGGTCGCCGGCGGCCTTTAGCAGGTTTGCCAGGCTTCTGGTGTTGAGCTCCCTGGGGATGGAGTTCTCGATTGTGTGCAGTTTGGCATTCATCACGAGGCAGTCTAGCAGTGAAGCAAAACTATATCAAAATATTTTGATATAGCTTATTAAGTTGTTTAGTGTCAAAATGACTATAAGTATATGGTTTACCTACCGCCCCGAGTAAGGGAAAATACGCGCTCTAAAAATCTCGACCCTCCACGACCCTTGGATCTCTGGTTAGTGGAACTCACATAAATAATTACTTATCAGGAGTCATTGCTCATGCCTTCACGCAGAGAACTTGCCAACGCCATTCGCGCCCTTAGTATGGACGCAGTGCAAAAAGCCAACAGCGGACACCCCGGCGCACCTATGGGGATGGCCGACATCGCTGAGGTACTGTGGAATGACTATTTGCAGCACAATCCGGCCAACCCCGGTTGGTGTGACCGCGACCGCTTTGTTCTGAGTAATGGTCACGGCTCCATGCTGGTTTACTCGCTGCTGCATCTCAGCGGCTACGACCTGCCCATGGAAGAGCTGGCCAATTTCCGTCAGCTACACTCCAAAACACCCGGTCACCCGGAATATGGCTATACCGCTGGTGTTGAAACTACTACTGGCCCGTTAGGGCAGGGTATTTCCAATGCGGTTGGTATGGCTATCGCTGAAAAAGCGCTTGCCGCGCAGTTCAATCGTGACGGGCATGAAATTGTTAATCACTACACTTACTGTTTCCTCGGCGACGGCTGCATGATGGAAGGTATTTCCCATGAAACCTGTTCTCTGGCTGGTACTTTGGGCCTGAGCAAGCTGATTGCCTTTTGGGATGACAACGGCATTTCTATTGATGGCGAAGTGGAAGGCTGGTTTACAGATGATACCCCCAAGCGTTTTGAGTCCTACGGTTGGCATGTGATTCCCGCTATTGATGGTCACGACGCCGAAGCCATAAAAGCCGCAATCGCAGCCGCTCAGGCGGAAACGGGCAAGCCAACGCTAATCTGCTGTAAAACCACCATCGGCTTTGGTTCGCCCAACAAGCAGGGCACCCATAATTCTCACGGTGCACCGCTGGGGCCAGACGAAGTGGCTGCCGCAAGAGAGTTCCTTGGCTGGAAGTATCCGGCCTTTGAAATGCCTGAGGACATTTATCAGGGCTGGGACGGCAAAGAAAAGGGAGCTGCTGCAGAACAAGGCTGGCAGGGCAAATTCGAGGCCTATCAATCTGCGCACCCGGAACTGGCTGCAGAGTTTGAGCGCCGAGTGCTGAAAGGTGATCTGCCCAGTGAATTTGAACAGAAGGCGGACGCCTTTATTGCCCAGTGCCAGGAAAAAGGCGAGAAAATTGCCAGCCGTAAAGCCTCACAAAACAGTATTGAAGCCTACGGAGCGCTGCTGCCTGAGTTTATGGGCGGTTCAGCTGACCTCGCGGGCTCCAACCTTACCTTGTGGTCTGGTGCCAAGGGCCTTAGTGCTGAGGACGCCAGTGGTAACTACATTTATTACGGTGTGCGCGAGTTTGGCATGAGCGCCATAATGAACGGCCTTTCTGCGCATGGCGGTTTTATTCCCTACGGTGCGACCTTCCTGATGTTCCAGCAGTATGCTGCCAATGCAGTGCGAATGGCCGCACTGATGAAACTGCGGAACATATTTGTGTACACTCATGACTCCATCGGCCAGGGCGAAGATGGCCCAACGCACCAGCCTGTCGAGGTGCTCGGTACGCTGCGGCTGACGCCCAACATGGATACCTGGCGTCCGGCTGACGCGGTGGAAACGGCGGTAGCCTGGAAAGCCGCAATACAGCGCAAAGATGGCCCAAGCTCGCTGGTATTCAGTCGTCAGGGCCTGGACCCTCACTCGCGTACCGCAGAGCAAGTTGCCAATATTGCTAAGGGCGGGTACATTCTGAAGGATGCTGATGAGCCAGAGTTGATCCTGATAGCGACCGGTTCTGAGCTGGCACTGGCGGTTAAAGCCGCAGAGCAGCTTGAAAGCGAAGGCAAGAAGGTGCGTGTTGTTTCAATGCCGTCTACATCAACATTTGATCTGCAAGAAGCCGCTTATAAAGAAAGTGTTTTACCATTAGCGGTAACGGCGCGAATTGCCATTGAGGCTGCTGCGGCAGACTACTGGTACAAGTATGTTGGCATTGATGGCCGTATTATTGGAATGACGACCTTTGGTGAGTCTGCTCCAGGCGGTAAACTATTCGAACATTTCGGCTTTACTGTTGAAAATGTGGTAAATACTGCGAAAGATTTGCTGGACTAGTCTTGCCGACCCGCGTGTAAGGTATATTATCCCGCTCGCAAGTTAAAACAAATTATTCCGTTTATACCTGTGCCCTCAATTCGTGCGTTTGCGACTTGAGGGTTTTGAACGTTTTGGGGGCCTCTGAATAATGCAGTAGTATCGCTGCAGGTCGCGCCCGGAGGAGCTTACAGGGTTCTGCTCACTCATCGTTGTGCTGCATATGAGGGCAAGTCCCGTCTGTGTTACATGCATTGATAGATAAAAACCTGTAAGCCGGAGGCACTACATTATTCAGTTCCCTCAAGTGACCAAAAAAAACACACCATAAAGTCATCTACATTTCCAAATTCAACCTCACATAACTGGAGATACTTATGTCAGTAAAACTCATGAAGGATCAGGACCTGAGCGGAAAGCGAGTGCTTATTCGTCAGGATTTAAATGTGCCCATTCAGGATGGAGCAATCACCTCCGATGTTCGCATTCAGGCCTCTCTACCCACCATCAAACTGGCGCTGGAAGCTGGAGCGAAGGTGATTCTCATGTCTCACCTGGGGCGTCCGACCGAAGGTGAATATGCTGAGCAGTTTTCTCTTAAGCCGGTTGCTGCGCGCCTGACCGAGCTGTTGAGCAAAGAGGTCAGTGTCGTCAAAGACTGGCAGAACGGTTTCGACATGAATGACGGCGACGTGGTACTGCTGGAAAACGTGCGCTTTAACAAAGGTGAGAAGAAAGACGATGAAGTGCTTTCCAAGGCCTATGCCGCCCTGTGCGATGTCTACGTAATGGACGCCTTCGGCACCGCTCACCGTGCACAGGCTTCAACCCATGGTGTTGCCAAGTTTGCACCCCTTGCATGCGCGGGCCCCTTGCTGGCAGGGGAACTGGATGCACTCAAAAAAGCCCTCGCTGATCCTGAGCGCCCGATGGTTGCAGTGGTTGGTGGTTCCAAGGTGTCTACCAAGTTAACCGTACTGGATGCCCTGTCCAAGATCTGTGACGTACTGGTCGTTGGTGGCGGTATTTCCAATACCTTTGTTGCTGCGGATGGTAATGAAGTGGGTAACTCCTTGTATGAGAAAGATCTGATCCCTGAAGCTCAGCGTCTGTGCAAGGAAACAGAGGTTATCTACGCAACTGACTGTACCACTACCACCGCCGGTTTTGATGACTGGGCAGATGATGCACCAGTAGAAATCAAGAAAGCGAACGAAGTGAAACCCGGAGAAGAAATTATTGACTACGGCCCTGAAACTGCGGAGCGCGTTGCCACCATCATGAAAGAAGCCAAAACCATTATGTGGAACGGCCCCTGTGGTGTGTTTGAGTACACAGCCTTTGCCAAGGGCACAGAAATTGTTGCTCGTGCCATAGCTGAGAGCGATGCTTTCTCTCTGGCAGGTGGTGGTGACACCCTTGCCGCAATTGACAAGTTTGGCTTGGCTGATCAGATTTCATACATATCAACGGGTGGTGGTGCCTTCCTGGAGTATGTTGAAGGTAAAAAACTGCCTGCGGTTGCGATGCTGGAAAGCCGCGCCGCTGAATAATTTATTTCCGTATTGACCACATAACAACGCCGGGTTTTTAGGGTCTGCTAACAGGCCCCGGACCCGGCTTTTTTTTGTTTATTGTTTACTGGATTACAAGTTTGTATGAGTTTCGAGCTAGACTTGAGAGTATGGATCAAGCTGATCGACGATATTTTCGCCAGCAGTTGCCCGAGCTGCAATTTGAAACCCCACTGCGCATCAGCTCTTTAGCTCCTGAGCTGAAGGATTTGTTGCGTCTTTACGGTTACGACGAAATCGTGGCGCGAACCGGTTGCCGATACTATGCCGGGCAGGTGCATCTTGGTGACTACCAGTGTGTTGCACATTGCTGGAAGCCGAAGATCGTGCAGGAGCAGAAAACCCGCCAGACAGTGATCGTCGCCCACGGTCTGTTCGACCATAGTGGAATTTATCTCAAACTGGTAGAAACCCTGGTGACTACCGGGAAGACTGTGTTCCTGGTCGATTTTCCCGGCCACGGCTTGAGCGCCGGTGAGCCAGCGGCGATTGCCGATTTTGCTGATTACGCCAAAGTAATCGGTGATAGTGTGATCAAGTTAAAGCAACTGCCAGAAGATTTTGGCGAGCTTTGCCTGTTGGGCCAGAGTACCGGCGCGGCGGCTGTGCTTCACTATCTGCTGGATCTGGTTGATCAAAGCGACGTTAAAAAAATCATTCTTCTCGCACCCCTAATACGCATTCGCCGCTGGGGTATGGTTAAGGCTGCTTACCCGCTGGCAAAGTTGTTTGGCAATAGCGTGAAACGCAGTTTTACGACTAACTCCAACGACCTGGAGTTTTGTGACTTTATTCGCTACAAGGACCTGCTTCAGCCAGGAAGAATCCCATTGCAGTGGATAAAGGCGCTTATGGCCTGGGTTGAATGGATTGAAAAACAGCATGCCCTGTTAAAGGCGGGCAATCTGCGCAAGCAGAAAGTCCCTTTGCTCATTGTGCAAGGGCATGATGACAGAACCGTCAACTGGCACTACAACATCCCCATTGTTAGTGATTTTTTTGAAAGCAGGGATATCGTGCATCTTCCACAAGCCAAACACCACCTGGTGAACGAGAGTAAGGAATTGCGCTTACAAGTGCTGTCTGCTGCGATAAAATTCCTTGCTTAAAGGGCTGGAGTTCAATACCCTCCCAGAAAATTACCGATACGATCCACCACACCACATGAAGAAACTTTTTTTACTCCTGCCCTTGGCGCTGGCTGGCTGCAGCACGCAGCCAGCGGGCGAATATCAGCAACAGGTTGCGCGAGCGTTTATTGATTATAAAGACCTGCCCCTGACTCAGGGAAAGGAGTTTGAGGTGCTTGAGCAAAATGTGAGTGATGATGAGGCCCTTTCCAATGGCGATTTCACCGAATCGCGCTACTTCATTTCTTACTGGCCATCACCCGAATGTGTGGAAGGCTACACCGTTTTTGAGAAATGTGAGCTTCTGGGCTGTCGTTATAAGTTTGAGTGGGTAGAAGGTGTTTGTGACTGAGTGCCTGCTGACAACATGACCAAGTTCAGCACAAAACAAGCTTTGAAAACGTATGTAAAAATAGCCTATGAGCGCGAGTTGCGAGAGTGCCTGTTAAAACTCAGCCCGGACTTTAAAAATCTTGATAGCGCTTGCGACGTATGGTCACTTAAAGCGACACTGGAAAATTTCATACAAAATGACTTGAAAGTTCTGGAAACAAGCTACTCAATTGCTGATCCTGCTTACGCTCTTGCTTATGCCATACGGCGTGGTGTGATAACACTGGATGAGGTTCCTGCTGAGATGCACGAAAGTTTTTCCTCTTTGCTTAATACAGAAGAAATGTAATCGAGCGCTTTTCACTTACCTAAATGGAGTTACACAAACATGAAAACAATTCGTCACATACTTATTTCCATGGCGTTTCTTTTTGGCGCAGCAACTAGCTTTGCCGATGAGCCTCTGAGCAAGGCGCTGGTAGAGAAGTTTTTCAGTACTATGGAGCAAGCTGAAACGCTGTCAGACAAATATCCCGATATCGATATTGGGGCGGATGTTTTTTTTGACGGTGGAGAAGCTTTCGAAGAAGCTATTAAAAAGTCTGGAGCCTACAAGGACTTGCTGCCTATTGTGAAAAAAAACGGTTTTAAGTCTGTTGAAGACATGGGTTCGGTAATGTCCCGCCTGATGGCAGCGATGTTTGCCATTCACTATGAGAAGGACCAGATGGCAATGCCTGACAGTAAGGATGTTGAAAAAATGATAGCAGAACAAAAGAAACAGTATCTTGCTGCGGGAATGCCCGAAGCTGAAGTGGAAAAGATGCTGGAAACAATGAATGAGATGTATTCCATGCATCAGAAAGCAAAGGCCGCCGCAGAAAATATTGATCCGGCGGATTTGAAATTTGTACGTGAAAATATGGCGTATCTTGAACAAAAATTTGAATCTGAAGAAGACGGATTATCGGGTAATAAATAGATTCTTAATACGGCAAAAATCTCGGCTTATTAATCCGGCAATTAAATAGATTATCCTATCTTATCATTGCTGTCCCATTAACTATTTCGTCGCCAGTTCTGAAATGCTGGCGCAAATACGTGAATTTACTGGTATTTCAAGGGCTTACGTCGCCTTGGCAATCGCGGTGCTTCCGTGCACCGCCTAATAATTTAACAATAACTATTGCCAAGTTAATAAAAGCTTACATCTCAGCAGCGGGTATGCCCGCTGTCTTGTGATGGTGGAGCATTACCGCTTATTTCAATCCCGTACAGTTAGCGTAGTAAGTGACAGTGGCTGGCCAGTCGCTGAAAATACCCAGTACGCCAACGTCTTGAGCTAAAACATCAATAACATTCATCATATCGCCATCGTTATCGATAACGCTTTCTTGCGGGTCGATGGGGTCAGGGTTGGAGCCGTTGAGAGACTGGTAGTACCAACCGCCACCATTGGCCAGGGGGCCGGAGCGCTCAATGGTCCAGGTAATGATATCAAGGCCGGCGTGTTTTGCGGCGTCGGTGTAAGCCGAAGCTACAATCTCGCCATCGGCAACATCCAGCAGCATCCACATAGGAGGGGCGATAATGTTTACCCCGTCTACAGCGGCTTGTGCCATTGAGGGTTGGTAGGTGGATGGATCGCGGAAGTCGAAGCCCTCAACGCCGTAGCGGCCGTCAAGAAAAACGGCTTGTTCACCGAAAGCGGGTTCGTTGTTGATCCAGTAAAGAACATCTGAATAGTTAAACGACTGAGCCCATACTTTGCGGGCAGGCACACGCATTTCTTTGTACTCATTAATCATTTTTTGTGCGTAATCTTCCTGGGAGAAGCCATCAAAAGGCATTTCAACGCTGGCAGACTTCAGCTCTGGAGTCATTTTTGCGCCGAGCTTCTTGAACAGTTTAATGCTCTCTTTGTGAGTGAGCAGCGTGCCGCGAGAAGAGTAAAGGTCCGTGCGCCAATTTGCTGTCGCATTCATATACTCAGCAATGCTGCTTGCAGCAGAGTTGCCTGCGTCCATTTTTCCTTTCAGTGTTTTGAACTCTGCCAGTGTAATATCGCTGGTGCAGCACTTAACGTTTGCAGGCTCAAGTAGAGTACCTTCTGTGTCGTACTGGGCTGGCGTGAATGGCACGCTGCATTTTTCTGCGAGATCAGTTTCCAGAATATTGGTGGTGGTGTGTAAGTCACACTGAGAGTGACGGCAAACCAGCTCTTTGTCCTGAGTAAAAGTCACGTCACATTCCAGGATGCCTGCACCCATGCGCGCAGCGGCTTCATAGGACTCTTTTGTATGTTCGGGGAACATCAGTGGCGCACCGCGATGACCGATGGAAAAGTCAGACTTGCCTGGGAACTGGTTTTTACAGCGCAACAGCTGATTTTTCAGGGGTGACTCGTCCATATCCTGAACCAGAAAGTAAGGGCGGGGCCCCAGTTGAACATTGTTCCATCGGTGGTGTTTTTTATGTCCCCAGTATCCTGTGGCAAAACAGGAAGAAGAAACTAAGGCTGCAACAATAAACGCAACAAAGGTGGTACTCCGGCGCATGAGTGTCTCCAGAAGAGTAAGTTTATAGGAAAAGTTTGAACGTGCAGGGCAGGTTAATTTGGCGATTAGCCGGGCTTGCTCCAGGCGAGCTGTTCGCAATACACCCCTTATTCGCTTGATGAATACATTATCAAGTGAATAAGTGTTCTGGTTTTTTATTTTTACCAGTGGCGCTATTAACCCGGCATGAAATACTGGCGAAAATGTGTGAATTTGCTGGTATTTCAAGGGCTTACATTGCCCTGCGGGCAATCGCGGTGCTCCCGTGCACAGCGTATTAACTTAACAATAGCTATTGCCAAGTTAATAGAAAGATATACGGGAAGTGTTGCGGTTTTGTGCCGCTTTTATGAAAGCTAGGTTACTCTGTTAATTAGCTCAAAAAATAGCGGTAAGCCTCATTTTCGGTTTCTTCCCAGTGAGGGTAGCCGATATCTCTTAGAATGGCCTCAAGTTCTGCTCGCTCCCTTTCTGGCACTTGCAAACCGACCAGTACACGGCCATAGGCGGCGCCGTGATTTCTATAATGGAACATGGAAATATTCCAGCGGCCGGCCAGTTTTGTGAGGAACTTAAGTAATGCGCCAGGGCGCTCGGGAAATTCAAAGCGATAGATAATTTCGTCGCCAGCTTGTGGTGCATGCCCTCCAACCATGTGGCGAATATGCAGTTTAGCCACTTCATTATCGGTCATGTCAACTACGTGGTAACCCTTGTTGCTGAGCTTGGCGAAAATGTCTGCCCGATCATTTTTTTCCGGTGATACCTGCAGGCCTACAAATATGTGTGCGTGCTCACTGGTGGAAAAACGATAATTAAACTCAGTGATAGAGCGTTTCCCCAAAAGGCTACAGAATGTTAAATACGAGCCGGGTTGTTCCGGAATGGTTACCGCGAACAGGGCTTCGCGCCTTTCGCCAACTTCTGTGCGTTCAGAAATATAGCGCAGCCTGTCAAAATTGGTGTTTGCACCACTGCTAATGGCAACCAGGGTTTTACCCTGGCAGTTGTGTTTATCGACGTATTTTTTCAGGCCCGCCAGGGACAAAGCTCCGGCCGGCTCCGTAATGGAGCGGGTGTCCTCGAATATATCTTTGATTGCAGCACACATTTCATCGGCATTGGCGGTTATTACGCCGTCAATAGTATCTTTTAATACTCTAAAGGTTTCCTTGCCTATTTTTGCCACTGCGACACCTTCTGCGAATAGACCTACCTGGGGCAGTGTTACCCGACGCTTGGCTTTCATGGCGGCTTTTAGGCAGGCGGCATCGTCGGGTTCTACGGCATAGACTTTGGTTTCCGGACGAACAAATTTAATGTAGGCGGCCATACCCGCTGCGAGCCCACCGCCGCCTACGGGTATGAATACGGCATCGATATGTCCGGAATGCTGTCGCAACAATTCCATGGCCACCGTGCCTTGGCCTGCGATTACATCCGGGTCATCAAAGGGTGGCACATAGGTCATGCCTTGTTCCTCTACCAGCCTTTGCGCATGGGCGGAGGCTTCGTCGTAGGTATCCCCGCTTAGTACCACTTTCGCTCCTCGGCGTTTTACCGCATCTACCTTGATTGAGGGCGTGGTTTGCGGCATCACGATGGTCGCTTTTACTTTCAGGTGCTTGGCTGCCATTGCCAGGCCCTGAGCATGGTTGCCCGCTGAGGCGGCTACAACGCCTGCAGCCCGTTGTGCATCATTCAGTTGCAGCAATTTGTTATAGGCGCCGCGAATTTTGAAGGAGAAAACCGGCTGCAAGTCCTCGCGCTTAAGCAGCACAGTGTTTTTGGTTCGGTCGGACATCAGCGGCGCTGGATCGAGGGGTGTTTCTACCGCAAGATCGTAAATGCGGGCGTTGAGAATGCGTTTTAGGTAGGACAGGGACATAGTCTGGTGCAACTTGGTTTTGTGTGGCGGCAATGGTAATAGAAGGCTTTAATTAAGTCATTGTTACATAGCAGAGTCCGGCTGGTCGCTAGAAGTTATGCGCGGCCCTGCTGTTTTTTGTAGAATGGCGGCCTTTTTGTCTATAAATGGATCAAGTAAGTATAAATGAACCAAGATCAACTAAAACAGGCAGTGGCTCAGGCCGCTGTAGACTACATTCTTCCGAAGCTCGAAAACGATACCATTGTTGGGGTTGGAACAGGGTCGACGGCTAACTGCTTTATTGACGCCCTGGCTGCCCACAAAGCCTGTTTTGAGGCTGCGGTAGCCAGCTCAGAAGCGAGCGCAGAGCGTTTGCGAAGCCATGGTATTGCTGTCTATGAACTCAATGCCGTGGACAGCTTGCTTGTTTATGTAGACGGGGCGGATGAATGTAATGCTGCACTGGAGTTGATTAAGGGCGGCGGCGCTGCCCATACGCGCGAAAAAATTGTTACCGCCTGTGCGCGAGAATTTGTGTGCATCGCTGATGAGAGCAAGTGGGTGGAAACTCTGGGTAGTTTCCCCCTGCCGATTGAGGTGATTCCTATGGCCCGCGCCTATGTGGCGCGCGAACTGGTGAAGCTCGGCGGCGACCCGATTCATCGTCTGGACTGTATTACGGACAACGGCAACCACATTCTCGATGTGCACGGTCTGGCGATCAGCGAAGCCAAAAAACTCGAAGCGGACATTAACCAGTTGGCCGGAGTGGTCGCCAACGGATTGTTTGCACAGCGCCCCGCTGATGTTTTACTACTTGCCGGTATTGACGGTGTTCGCACCATTCGTGCCGCCTAGCCCTTAAAGGTCGAAGCTATGAATACTGCAGTTACATCTCTTGGAAAAGAGAAAATAAAATTTGTATTGCTGGAAGGTGTTAGCACCTCAGCCCTTGAGTGCTTGAACAATGCCGGCTACAGCAAGGTTGATTATTTAAAAACAGCGCTGGCGGAAGATGAGCTTATTGAGCGGATTAAAGATGCACATTTTGTTGGCCTGCGCTCCCGCACACAGTTAACGCGCCGGGTATTTGAACAGTGTCCAAAGCTGGTTGCAGTGGGTTGCTTTTGTATTGGTACCAACCAGGTGGATCTTTCGGCTGCACAGGAGCACGGTGTTGCTGTTTTCAATGCGCCCTACTCCAATACACGTAGCGTTGCGGAACTGGTTATCGCCGAGGCGATATTGTTACTGCGAGGTGTGCCGGCGAAAAATGCGGACTGTCACCGGGGCGGGTGGGATAAATCGGCCGACGGTTCCCATGAAATTCGTGGCAAAACCATGGGAATTGTGGGCTATGGTTCTATCGGCAGCCAGGTAAGTGTTTTATCGGAATCACTGGGTATGAACGTGCTCTTTTACGACACCGTGAACAAGCTGCCTTTGGGTAATGCTGTGCAGTGCAAGTCTCTCACGGAGCTGCTTGCCAAGGCTGATATTGTCAGTTTGCATGTGCCGGAAACGGATGCCACGCAAAACCTGATTTCCGAAGCGGAGCTCAGTGCCATGAAAAAGGGCGCGATCCTGCTCAATGCTGCGCGCGGCACAGTGGTCGATATCGATGCTGTTGCAGCAAAACTGGAACAGGGCCACCTGGCTGGGGCTGCGGCTGATGTTTTCCCGGTGGAGCCCAAGGGTAATAACGAAGAGTTTATCAGCCCCTTGCGAGCGTTCGACAATGTCATTCTCACGCCACACATTGGTGGCTCCACTATGGAAGCGCAGGAAAACATTGGTTACGAAGTTGCCGAGAAATTAATAAGATATTCGGACAACGGTACCACTATTTCATCAGTTAACTTTCCCGAAGTGGCATTACCTGCACAACAAAATGTTCATCGCTTATTGCACGTCCACAAAAACGTACCCGGTGTGCTCAGCGCAATCAACCGTGTTTTTTCTGAAAACCATATCAACATTTCTGGTCAGTACCTGCAAACCAATGAGAAAGTGGGGTACGTGGTGATAGATGTGAATTCGGCCTACAGCGATTTGGCGCTGCAGCGGCTGCGCGCTGTGGAGGGCACCATTCGCTGCAGGGTGCTGTTTTAGGGCTGTTTAATGGGGAAGGTTGGTTACCGGAATGTGCTCCGCAACGCCCTTTTTCATGTGTCGAATAATAAAGCGATAGGTGCCATAGAGCAGAGCGCTGGAGGTGATAATCCAGGTAAGCGCGCGCAGCGGCTCGCTGGCAAGCAGGCTTAAATGCCAAAGCAGGCAAGCGAGCCAGTAGCTCAGTAATAAGCTCCAGATTACAGAATAACTCAGCCACACATGGCCAGCTTCTTTTTGCATCACGCCGATAGTAGCAACACAGGGGGCGTACAGCAGAATAAACACCAGGTAGCAGAACGCGCCCCAGGCGGAGGGGAACAGCTGAAGCATGGCCGTGTAGCTGTTGGGAAGCGAGGCGACGGCATCTTGCTGTGCCGAGCTGATGCCAAGAGGGTCGGTGAGTGCGCCCACCAGGCCTGATGAATTTTCAGCAATACTGGAGAAAGCGGCTTTGATATCACCGAAAAAGTCCGGGGCCCCGATGCCTGCTTGTTCAGTTTCCGGTGGTGAGTACAGCGTGTCCAGGGTGCCCACCACGACTTCCTTGGCAAACAGGCCTGTAAACAAGCCTACCGTAGCTGGCCAGTTGTCTTCACCGATACCCATGGGGATAAACATCGGTGTAAGCCATTTGCCTGCTGCAGATAAAGCGGACTTTTCGCTATCCTGGTTACCCCATGAACCATCGGTGCCAAAAGAAGAAAACACCGAAAGCAGCAGCACTACCACAATAATGCGTTTGCCTGCTCGCCAGATAAACGAATAAAGCCGATGCCAGGTTTGCATCAGTACATTTCTCAACAAGGGGCGGTGATAAGCAGGCATTTCAGCGATATTTGCACCCACCAGGCCGGAAAACAGTTTCCTGCGCAATATCCAGGCGGAGAAAACCGCTACAACAATGCCAAGCAGGTAGAGAGCAAAAATGGCGTTCTGCGCATGGCTCGGGAAGAACGCGGTGCCGACAAAAACGTACACAGAAAGCCGCGCGCCGCAGCTCATAAACGGTGCGATGAAGATAGTGGTGAGTCTTGCGCTGGCTTGCCCAAGGGCGCGAGAGGCCATTACTGAGGGCACGTTGCAGCCAAAACCAATAATCAGCGGAATAAATGCCTGGCCCGGTAAACCGATTTTCGCCATCAGCCGGTCAATGACAAAAGCCGCGCGGGAAAGATAACCGGAGTCTTCCAACACAGACATACACAGGTACAGAAAACCAATAACGGGAATAAAGGTACCCACGAGCTGAATACCACCACCGACGCCATCAGCAACGATCGCTTGCAGCCATTCAGGCGAGCCAATGCTGGCCAGTAACCAGCGGGTGCCATCCACGAACCAGCTGCCGAGTAGTATGTCGAAAAAATCGATAAATACCGCGCCCACATTCACCGCAATGGTGAACAGCAGGTACATCACCATCAGGAAGAAGGGCAGTGCCAGTTTCGGGTGCAGCAGCCAACGGTCGATTTTTTCCGTCCGGGATTTTACAGGGGAGTCTCGAAAGCTGGCTTTTGCGATTTTATCGAAATCGAGTGTTTTGGCATCGACTACGGGGTAGCTCAGCAAGCTGTTTGAGACAATCTGTTTTAGCTCTCCAATACCTTTGCCGGTGGAACCCACAACGCCGGCAACCGGCAAGCCACTTTTTTGAGACAGTGTCACCAGATCAATATGAATGCCTTCAGCCTCAGCGGTGTCCATCATGTTGACCACCAGCACCAGTGGTATACCGGAGGAGAGCAGGTCGGGTACCAGCTCCAGTTGTTGGGGCAGGCGGGTGGCGTCCATCACCAGCAATAACAGATCGGGCGTGCCGCTATTGACGTAGTCATGGGCAACGCGGGCTTCTACGCCCTGAATATCGTCGTGGAGGGTATAGATACCGGGCAGGTCAACCAGTAAGGCTTTTTCAGTGCCGAGGTCCATGCGCCCGTCTTTACGTTCTACGGTGACGCCAGGCCAGTTACCAGTGCGTTGACGGGTACCGGTGAGACGATTGAACAGGGTGGTTTTGCCGCAGTTGGGGCTACCAATAAGGGCGATTTCTTTCACTGAATTCTCAAATATGGGTTATACGGCGTCTGCATTAACACCGATGAATGCTGCTTCGCTGGAGCGTATTGCGAACAATGTGCCACGGCATTTGATTTGCATCGGGCCTTCGCCCTTATTGCGGCGCAGCACCTGTACGCGCTCTCCCGGTTTTATTCCCAGTGCGCCGCACTGGCGGTGGAGGGCGGTGTTGTCTCCGAGTAGGTTGGAAATGGTAGCGATTGTGCCCGTAGCAAGCTGGTTGAGGGTGAGCGACATATGTATTACAGACCTGATAACGACAAAAATTTACCTAATTAATAATAATTCTTATTATCGGTAGCTTGTTGACATTTATCAAGCGTTTAAAGATTCCAGGCGCAATAATTTGCAGTTATATCAGTGCACGGTTTTGCTTCGAAATCGTATTTTGGCACCGCAATGGCGCAATTTATGATTATTTAATCGAATCGTCTTAAACCTTTAATATGGACTGCTAACAATTCACACGCCAAACGGACATTCCGCACGTTTTTTTAGTGAGTGTTCACTTTTAATGTGAACTAGACTACATAAGGGGTACAGCTCACTAGTGCTCTCATTTTAGATGTCTAGACTTAAGTATGAGAACCAAATTTGATTTAGGTTCAGACTTTCTGGCACTTAAATCGGTATAAATTGTGCTCTTGTGCTTGGCCGCCAATCGTAAGATTGCGGCAAAATGCCCCGGCTTAAACCGGGGAATAAAATCACAATTATAAGAGCGCTGAGGAAGTAATCATGAAAACTGATGTCTTGACTCTAGCCGCCATAATTTTCGTTGTTGGATTATTGGCAACAGGACTGGGTATCTTCGATAAAAACGATGCCCATGCGATGGATGCGCCTGCAGCAGAACTGCATCAGGGAGTCGTGGTAAGTAACCGGGAATAGTCATCGCTGCAGCAGGACTCAACAACACTCAAAGGGCTATCAGGAGTGGCACATTCAGAACAGATGCGTTCGGGGGAATGCATCTGTTGTTTATTTGCGCCCGTAAAACCGCTTGCAGCTAATTATCCTGCTTTCCGTGATTAAATAATCCAAGCCAATATCCCATTCTTCTATGGGGACATAGTCTGTTTGTTGAACGCTGTGTGCAAGACCGATAAGCCGGGGTGGGGTAAATGGAACGTTGCGCTTGAAGGCGAAGCTGCGATCGTAATACCCCCCTCCCATACCGAGGCGATTTCCGTGTTGATCAAAAGCCACCAGCGGCAGGATAATGATGTCGATCTCCTGTGCGCGCCGCTCAGCATAGCGCGGCAAAGGTTCCCGGATGCCATAATGATTGCGGTGCAGCAGAGCGTTGGCCGGGTATTCGCGAAAAAACATGGCTTGCCGTCTTAATACCGGGCAGTAAATTTTTTTGCTCTCGCGGCGGGCCTGCTGTGCAATCAGGTGGGGGGATATTTCGCCATCGTTGGCAAAATAAATGGCGATAGATTTGGCTTGCCTGAACGCAGCAAGCTTTGCCAGCTGACGGCTCGCGCCCTGCGCAGCGATTCGTTGCTGTGTTGCTGAAAGGGATCGGCGACGCTCGCGCATCTGCCGTCGCAGCTGTGATTTATTCATAGGGAGAGAGTAATAAGAGCCCCGGAAGTGCCGCTGTCGACCTTACCTTGAACCCGATGGTTCAAGGGGGAGGGGACTGTAATGCATTAGGCTTTCCGTCATGCGGACATGCACACAGCAAAAACGAGTAGCCTCCGGAAAAACATTTATCGGCTCAGGGATTCAGCCAACTGGCAAACACCCCAGGACAGTTTTAGTATAACCAGCAGATTCGACAGATTACAGTCTTGACATTTTATTTGTGTCGATTTGCTCGCTGTTGTTCACAATCTGGCCAATACTTTCCCAGCGGGTATTTCCCATTTTCGCCAGGCAATACGCCCTCCTCAGCCAGTCTCTGATGCTGAAGCGCTGCTCCCGGATGCTCGGTAATTTTTCGCTGACTGTTAATAATTCGGTGCCACGGCAGTTGGGTGTCCCGGGGTAACTTTCTCAGCCAGGCCTGAACCTGGCGCACATGCACCCCGCAGACTTCAGCGAGCTTCCCGTAGCTGGTATAGCTGCCTTTTGGGATGCCTGCCAGAGTACTTGTAAATGCCGTAAAGGCGGAAGGGTGATCTGTCATGGAGGGTATCATCTCAGCTTTACAGAGAATAAAACGTTGTCACCATGGAGAAGAAGATCAATACCGCAAGTATGTCATTGCTGGTGGTAATAAAAACGCCGGTCGCTATGGCCGGGTCGACGCCAAAGCGGTTTAGTAGCAGCGGAATTACCGCGCCTACAGCAACAGCAATGGTGATCACGCTGATTAATGACAGGCCCGCGATCAGCGCCAGGATCAGTGGAGAGTCCATCTCTACAAAATGGCTGCCAAGGGTGACCAGCATGGCCAGAATCAAGGCCGCGATGACGCCGTTGCCAAGGGCTGCGAGCAGTTCGCGTACCAAGCGGGGTAACAGGTTGCCAATCCAGAGGTTGCCATTGGCAATACCCTGTACCGCAACAGTGGCGGCCTGAATGCCAGCATTGCCCGCCATGGACATTACTATCGGAATAAAGCTGGCAAGTATGGCCGCTTTCTCAAGCTCCTGCTCGAAGCCTGCCACTACCACAGCTGCGATGCTGGCACCAACCATGCCGGCCAGCAGCCAGGGAAGGCGGCCTTTAACGATGCGGCCAACGGACTGATCGGGTACCGTATTGGCAGCAACTCCCGCCATTAGCTGAATGTCTTCCTGCGCCTCTTCACGAATGATTTTCTGAAAGTCCTGCGCAGTAATTTTGCCGATCACTTGCTGCCTGCCGTCAACCACCGGGATGGTGTCGATATCGTAACGGGCGGCGATGCGGGCGACATCTTCCTGGTCCATATCGGCATGAACGCTAATCACGTCGCGCGCCATCACTTCAGAAACAGGGGTGTCTTTTTCACACAGTAATAAGCGATGGGTTTTTACAATGCCCAGCAGGCGCTGTTCATCGTCGAGCACATAGACCGCATATAAGCTGCGGATAAGCTCTGCATTAGCGCGAATTTTTTTTATCACTTTCGCCACGCTCCAGTGATAGGGTACGGCAACGAACTTTTTGCTCATCACGCTGCCGGCCGAGTCTTTCTGGTAGCTGCGGCGCTCACGTATTTCTGCGGCGTTGTCCAGCCGGGGGAGAATATTGCTGACTACATCAGCGGGCCAGTCTTTCAGGTGCTCAAATACTGCATCGGAATCGAGGCTGTTGAGAATCTCGGACAAGCGTTCCAGCGTACTTTCTTCCAGTAACAATCGTCGAAAATCAGCTTGCAGCTCTGCAATAACATCCACAGCAGGGTGTTTCGGCAGCCAGTCAAACAACAGTTTTGCATGGCTAAGGGGCAGGTGGGTTAACAGTTCGACAATATCAGTGGCTGGCCAGGGGCGAAGTATTTGGAGTGCAGTTGTTTTGTTATCAGACTTTATCAGTTCAGAGATGTGCTGCAAAACCTTTGCATTACTTTGCTTTGTTCCTTTAGCTTGCCATTGTAGTGAGGGTGTGTGTTGCAAAAGCCTACTCGATATTCAGATTGTCAGCCAGCTCGTTTTCCACCGAGCTCATGATAGAGTCATCAGCGCCAAGCGTATCATCATCAAGTATACCGGCAGCGGCCTGGCCGCCAAATACCATACTGGGTAAGACAAAGAAAATACTGGCGATATAAGCGAGGGCCCACAAACGGTTTGTTTCAGTACGATTCCCCAGCCACTCGGCTGAGCGTATGGGTGCATCTTTAAGCCAGGGTGTCACAGAGAACACCAGCACACCAAGGATGTTGTAAAGCAGGTGTACCAGTGCAATTTGCAAGGCAAGCTGCTCGTATGGTCCCGTGACCGCAGTGGCTGCTAACAGTGCGGTAATGCAGGTACCGATATTGGCACCCATGGTGAAGGGATAAACCTGCTTGGTGGTAAGCGCGCCCGAGCCTGCCAGAGGCACAACCAGGCTGGTGGTAGTGGAAGACGATTGCACCAGAACAGTAATCGCCGTCCCGGAGGCAATGCCGGCGATCGGGCCTCTGCCGATGGATTTGTCGACAATATTCTTTGCTCGCCCGGTCATCACTGAGCGCAGTAATTTGCCGAGGAAAATAACGGAAATAATAATCAGAGCAATGCCCACAATTATTGTTGCCATTGCACCAAGGGTGCTTGGTAGTGTTTCAAAAAGGCCCATGATGGACTTGGCGACAGGCTTGGTCATTGCACCGATAAAATTTGCCCCTTTCATGGACGCATCTGCGCTGCCAACAAACCAGCCGGACATTACCCCTGCTAGCTTTTCCAGAGGGTGAAATAAAATTTCAATGGGCAGGAAAATAAAAATGCTGTAGAGGTTAAAAAAGTCGTGCACGGTCGCTGCCTGGAAAGACTTGTTGAAGGTTTTACCGTCGCGAATATTCCCCAGACTGACGATGGTATTAGTAATAGTTGTTCCCATATTTGCCCCCATAATCATGGGCACGGCAATACTCACCGGAACACCGCCGGCAACAAGGCCAACAATCACAGAGGTCACGGTACTGGAGGACTGCACCAGCGCTGTCGCGAGGGTGCCAAGAATCACTCCGACAATAGGGTTGCTGGCGAAGGCGAAGATTTTTTCCGCCCCGGCGGCTCCGCCGGAAACCCATTTGAAACCGTCGCCAATAACCCCTACGCCAACTAACAACAGGTATACCAGGGCAACTACGCCGAGCCAGGTGAGCCACAGTCGTGGCTGAGTACTTTCAGTGGTGGCTGATACAGTTGCTTCTGACATCTGGCATCTCCTGGTAAGGCGAAAAAGCTTGCTGAAGCGAACTTTTGCTTCATTAGATGCAGAATCACACAGCTATGTGAAGGATTTGTGTCAGTCGCTTAACACGGTGCCAAAGCCTACCAAAAATGTGTGATAGCCAAGTGCAGCAGCATGCGGTTTTCCTCCCGCTGTTGAAAATTTTGCGAGCCGTCCTGGATAGCAAGTTGGGCCCCCCAGCGACCGCCCTCAATGGATAAGCCGGCAGACACTAAGGCCTGATTGTGAATCAGGCTCACCGAATGGCTATCGCGGAAGGTATTGCCGTCCAGGGTAATATCGTTGAACACGTGCACGGCGTAGGCGCTGACAAAAAGGTGCCAGCAAACCGAGCCGGGCTTGAATAGCCTCTCATTTCGGCCTGGTAAGCTATTTGCGGTGGCAAAGGACCTCTGCAGTTGCTTTCCCAGCCTCAAGGAAAGACCCAGGCCTACTTCGCTTTTAAGGTTCCCTGCCTGGGCTTTAACAACGCCGACGGCATCGACCTCCAGAGGACCTTCGCTAAGAGCTAAGCGGTGTAATGACTCAATAGATAAGGCCACCAGCGGTTCGTTTTGCAGTTGATGCTTCCACCCTTTGGGGACCCCCACGCCGCGCAACTTGTGAATACTGGTTTGCACTTGCTCCGCACCGGAGAGTGGGCCCAGTACACCAAGCTGCAGCTGGTAGCGAGTCGCTCTGTGTGCTGAAAAACTGTTAAGCCTGCCATGCCAGAGCAGAATGCCGGCATAGGGGCGGTCATTTTCTATCAGCTCCTCTGTGTCAATGTCCTCAGGTGTGAACATGCTTTGAGAGACCGCCTGGCTAAAAGAGAAATGTTTTCCTTCGGCTACCCCCGGCAAATTTCGGGCTGTCGAAATGGCCCAGTCAGGCAGTGCAAGTTGATCGAAATTTTGTGTCGACAAGCGCCCCCAGGCCGCGCCCATGCCATGTGTATAACCTGCATCATCGTCGGCGATAAAGTCGTTTTCCAGTACAACGGATAGCCAATTGTCTGAACGTTGCTTATCGCTTGCATTCGCCGCAGAGGCGAACAAGCTTAAGCTCAGCAGTATTAAACGGATGAAGCTGCGGTGAGTAGTGACAAGCAGCATATGGAAACGCTCCACTATTATTTGGGCTTTTTTGTCGGTTTTACAAGACAGCAGCTCAGTATTAGCTTGGCAATAGTTGTTGTTAGGGCAATATAAGCCCTTGAAATACCTGTGAATTCACGCATTTTCGCCAGTATTTCATGGGCGCGCAATTAAATAGATGGATAAGCTATTTAATTGCCGAGTTAATTTTATCGGAGAACAACTTTATTAAATAGCTGCGGTTGGATAGCACCAGGTTTAGGCCAGTAATCAGCGCAAGCGGGGGCAAAACATAAGTCCAGTAGTGATTCAGAAGCGTTAAATGCCCAACTGAAATCGCTCTTCTTCCGTTGAGGTGATAAAGCATTTGAACTTTGGAAAGGTTGCAGTTCATGGTGCCAAACAGGGCTCCCACAATCGCAGATAACACACCCAATACCAGCAGGGTAATAAAAAGTGTTGTCAAAAAAACTATGCTTGGGTCATTGCGGCGGGCGCTGTTCCTTAAGCTGTTAAGATAAAGAGCGAGCCCAATACTGGCAAATGGCAGAATGGGTATAAGGTAGCGTGGCCCATAGCTGCAGGTGCCGAGGGTTTCAATATTTGTGATATAGAGCACATGCAAACCGAAGCCGAACCCGGCACAGCATTTAAGAAAAACGTACTGCCTGGGCAGCTGCCAGATACACATCGCGCCTAGCATTAATAAGGGTGCGTATAGCCACTGGCTCATGCCGAAAAAACCAAAGTAGGCATTAAAGTGATGGAGGAAATTTTTAATATTCAGAATTAAAAAGGTATCGTTGTAATTGCCAGCGACGTTTGCCTGTAATAAGGGATTACCGAAGCTGGCATAGTTGTAGAGCAGCAGTGGCGTAATTCCGAGCAAAAACCCCGCCGCCAGAAAGGGCAGCCCTCTTAATTTCCAGCGAAGCAGGTACACCAGCCCCAGTGTGCCTGCAACGAAGGTGGGTAACATGGAAATAAAGAATGACAAACCTAGCAAAAACGCTGCTAACATCAGTCGCCACCTGCTTGGAAATGCTGTGCCCAAAGGTGCGCCCAGTTTGCCCACAAATAGCGCAATAACCAGGCAGCAGCTCGCCATAATGTCGTGATGGGCAATCCCCGAATAAGGTAGCCATTGGGAGCCAACCCCCAGACTGATCACAGCAAGCAGAGCCGGTTTCCAGTGGCAGTTAAACTGATTTTTTAGGCCGGTATAGATCACTATCAGTGCGATTGCAGACATCAGGCTTGCGGAAAAAAACGTTACCAGAGCCGCAGTGAGCCGATAATCCGACTCGTAACTTAAACCTGTGGCTTTAACTAGCGCATAGGCCAAGGCGCTGAGGGCAAACTGCCCCGGTTGTTTTGCCGGGTAAAGTTTTCCTTCGTAGCGGAATACATCGCCGCGTGGTTTAAAGGCGGGGATGGAGCTCTGTCCCAGATGAGGGCTGCCATAGCTAACCCAGGCATCCGCTCCGGCATGCTGCAGCGTGTAGGCATCAATGTCGTATTGTGAGATAGAGACACCAATAAGCACCCAGAACACTAAAAATAGATTTGTGTGATTGAGCAATGATCGCTTGTTGACAGTAAGACCCATACCCGTCGTCCAGATAATTATTATTTTTCCTGCCTGAGATCAGGCACGCCATGGGTGATATTTGCACTGCGGAGGTTTGGGTTATTAACCCGGCAATTAACTTAACAATAGCTATTGCCAAGTTAATAGTGCGATTAAAAGAGGGTACCCGTGTTGAGTGCCTTTACCACCTATTAATCCGGCATAGCAACTAGCCGGGTTAATACTACCGCAGGCCGCCAAAGCATATCACTGGATGCTGGCACTTGGAATCTGTAACTTATAGTTTATCAACCTTAAGGTAGAGGCTTTGAGAAGCGCTTTTATCTGTAGAGTGATAGCGGGTTAAGCCTGTCTCGTCTTTGTTCTTGCTTTGGCTTATGTTCCCCAGCGGAATCCATTCGCCCAATCGTCCATTTACGCTGGTGTTCAGGGTTTCCGTTTTAAACTGCTCAGGGTTTTGGCTTTGCTGGTCATATTCTGTAGAAATATCAATTCTCACCTGTTCACCAAATACTCTCGGGGTTGCAAAAAAACCGCGTTTTAAGGAGCGGTAGTCCTGTTGTGGCCAGGGGCGTCCATAAGGGCCGGTAGTGCTTGTGGTTACAGGTACATCTTCGCCGGTGGTGATATAGCTTCGCCTGCCAGACAGGCCTCTCACCTGGAACTCCGAGTTCCCGGCGCCAATGCCGGAGGTGCTGCGCGTGGTGACGGTGGTGCTGTTGCCGCGCTTTTCTGTGTGTGTTTTTACGCCGCCGTTTTCTGCTACCCACTCGCCATTGATACTTATGCGAGTGCTGGCAGTTGCGCTGCCATGGCCTCTTCGTACACTGATAAGCACCGGTGTTGCGGCGATATCCAGGGTTTCTACCAGGCTTTTTAATACCTCAATGTTTTCAGCGCTAGTGCGTACTACAAGTGTATCGCGATGCCCTGTAATATAGGCTTCGGGGGCTAGCATTGGCTCCAGTGCCGGAATCAGCTCTTCTGGCGGGCTGTGTTTCAGGGGAATGGTGTATACCTGCATGTCTGCAAGGCAGGGAAGGCAAATACACAGTAGCAGTATAAGTCGCATGGGGCACCTGTTTGGCATGCTGGCGGAGTTGGTAATAGTGTAGCGCAGCTTGTTGCGGTCCAAGCAAACGCTTGTATGGAAGGGTGGGAGAGTAAAGGGAGAGTTCAGTGATGCCAAGGGCATCACTGAAAGGAATGGGAGGATTTTAAGAGTCGCAGTCTTCCAGTTCTACAATCGGGAAATACTGGGTCAATGTGCCGCAGCTGCCCGTTGTCTTCTCGGTTTCGTAACGTACGTAAACCACGGGCTTCCCGCCTTGTGTTTCACTCACACTGAAATCAGCCCATAAAACTTTTTTGCACGTAGCGTTACTTCTAACGCTATGTACAGCTTTTTGTAACAAGCTATAAAACGGTTCGTGCATATCACCGATGTTTCGCAAATCGGGGATGGCATCTTTTTCAACGGGGGCGAGAGTAGCTGCGGGCGATGATTCCATACTTGGCCTCAACAATAAGAGAAATGATCACAAAACTATAGATCTAGGCAGCGATTTTGTCAGAAAGTTTTGGTTAACTTCAAGAGGTTTTTGAGGTGGATCAAGGCTGCCTATTTACAATCTCAAAGCTATATGACCAATTAGATTATCTACGCTGTTTTTATGCCGGTCGGTAAGGCAGACTGGTCAGATGTATACAACAAGCCAAGTTGATATATTTCATTAATGTGACGATAGACGCCAGTAAAACTGACACGGGCCAGCGGTATATTGCCTGTCGACAATGAAATATGTGCCGACTATTGCGATATAGGGTATGGCTCGTATTTTACGTTTTTATTACATGAGAGAGAATGAGTGCCTGTGCCAGACATCGACCTGCTTTCGAGTTTTATCCTTTTCTTTGCGGTTATCGATCCCGTTGGAACTGTACCAGTGTTTATTGCAGCGACTCGCGCGTACTCTGCATCGGAACGAAAAAAAATTGCCCTGCAGGCTTCTCTGGTGGCAGCTTGTGTGTTGCTGTTCTTTGTCGTGGTAGGCGAGTTAATTCTTAACTCTATTGGTATAGACCTGGTATCTTTCCAAATAGCCGGCGGCATTGTGTTGTTCCTGTTTGCGCTAACTATGATATTTGGCGACAGTAAACCGGAGCAGGAGATCAAGCAACTAAAAAAACACATTGAAGTCGCCATATTTCCACTGGCCATGCCTTCCATTGCCAGCCCCGGGGCGATGCTGGCAGCGGTATTGCTTACGGAGAATGCTCAGTACTCGCTTGTTCAGCAGGCGTGGATTACTGCTACTATGCTGGCGGTGCTGTTAGTAGTGCTGGTGCTCATGTTGCTGGCCAACCCACTGAAGAACCTGATTGGAGATAGTGGCGCGAGCGTTGTCAGTCGCGTAATGGGTTTGATTTTGGCCTCTGTTGCAGTGGACAACATATTAAAAGGGCTTGCACTCTTTTTTAACCTTTAACCTTTAGGGTCAGATGCCCGAAAAACAGAGAATTATTCAATGTATAAAGCGCTTGCCTTGTGGGGTGGTCTGTTGCTGTTATTTCCTCTATGTGCTCTTGCTGATCAGCAGCCAGAAATAGCAAAAAAAGAATCCCCCTGGTTGTTAACGCCTACCTTCAGTAGTGACCCCAAAATGGGTAATTCGTTGGGCGCGATGGCGGGGTATTTGAAAAAGTTTGATGGAAAATCACCCACCTCTATGTTCGGTGTAATGGGCAGTTACAGTGATACAGATTCCACTATCTATGGCCTGTTCGCCCGCACCTATTTTAAGGAAGATAAGCATCGCATTCTCGCAGGTATCATGCGAGGAAAAGTCGAAAATGATTACGATGATTTTCTCGGTACGGGGTTTAATGCTCTAACCGATGACGACATAGGCATTACTTTTATTCGCTACATGGCGCGAACGAAAAAAGATTGGTTTGTTGGTGGATAGTTTATCGCAATGGATTACGAAATAAGTGGCCGCAATGCGGAGTCTCAGTCTATTCTGGATCTTTTGAATTTAACAGGGTTTTACAGCAATGGCCTTGGCATGGTTGTCGAACGCGATACCCGAGACAATCAGAACTCTCCCGGGAAGGGCTCACTGCTGTCGATAAATAATACGGCATTTCGCGAAGCCCTGGGGGGAGATGAGGACTTTGACTGCTATACTGCAAAATACGTCAGCTTCTTCGGCCACGGTAAAGGCCATGTGTTTGCTGCACGGGTAGCAGGGCGCTGGACAGACGGCGCACCACCCAGTGGATACAGCTCTGTAGATTTGCGAGCTTATACCCGGGGTGAATACTTGGCTCCCCATACCACAACCATAGAAGTAGAAGAGCGTTATTCACTAGCGGGTAAATTCGGCCTAAACGCCTTTGCCGGTGTCGCCTGCCTATACGGCAACGATGCCAGTTGCGACGATGAAAAAAACTGGTTTCCAGCCGCCGGTGCGGGTGTTACTTATATGCTTAAGGTCGAGGAGCGAATGATCGTGCGGGCGGAAATTGCCGTGGGGAAAAATGATAATAACGGCTTTTATATTCAGTTCGGCAACGCATTTTAGTGAATGCAGAAATCAATTTGGAGTGAGCTTTTTTTACCACAATTGCGATAAGCCTATGACAGCTCGAATACAAAAAGGCAGTGTAGAACAATTAGTTTTAAGTTACCCCGATGCGGCAACGAAGTTTTTTTTGCGTATTCGTGAATTAATGGATGAGGTGGTCGATGAAGAAGGCCTGGGCGAGATAAGCGAAAGCCTAAAGTGGGGTGAGCCCAGCTTCAGTTGTAAAGGCGCAAGTCCAATAAGGGTGGCATGGAAGCCAGAAAACCCAGGTCAGGTGTCTGTATTTTTTAATTGCAATACTAAGCTGGTTGAAACTTTCAGAGAGATCTATGGCGATAAATTGCTTTTTAAGGGAAATCGGGAGATTTATTTTTTGCTGTCACATGCGCTTCCGGAAAAACAATTAAAACACTGCATCTCAATGGCCTTGCGTTATCAAAAAATAAAGAACCTGCCGCTACTGGGGGCATGATTGCTTGGGCTTTTTCATTTGGTTTTACAAGGCCTCTCGGTAGAATGATATCTATTTTTCCACAAACAGTTTTTTGATTGTGCAGGGTCTGCGCCAAAGCTGGTAATCTCCAGGCCCTTTTAGAATCGAGAGTTTCGACCTGGCGACGTAATAGTTAATGGGGAAGCTATGATAACAATTCACTTTGCTAAAACGTCCAGCAGAGTAGCCAGTCTGTATCAAAATGTACCATGCCATTTACGAGCGGTGGCTGGCGGCGTATATTTGCTGTGAATCTAGCAAAGGGAATTAGTGATGAAAAATACAATGTTGTTAGTGGCGTCAGCATTGGTGGTTGCATGTGGTGGCGAATCCGGCAATACAAGCTCTCCGGTCGGCAGCAGACCCACCAGCCCACCTGCGGCATCTGCTTATGTATGGGATTCCGGCTGGAACAAGCGGGCGGATCACTTCTTTTTGGGGCAGCCAGCGGCATACTCCGGGGTCGGTTTCGCTTCTGATCCTTCTGTTATAAAAGACGGTGATCTTTACCGCATGTTTTACTCCTGCCTGGATCTCACCTTGTTTGCGCAAACCGGTGTAGAAAAAGACATAGGCAGCAGCATCTGCCAGGTTACATCCACTAATGCGAGAAGCTGGGATTTTGTAAATGAAACTGAGCCCACGGTGAAAGGCCGGGTTGTTCCTTTACGTGATGACGAGTGGGATCAAAGTATAGAAACGGCAGAGGCCATTAAATTTAACGGCACTTATTTTCTCTATTATTCCGGCTACGATAGTACTGCTCACCCGACTCTGGAAGATGAGGGTTACCCATCGTCCTTCGCTCTAGCAACATCAAGTGATGGTGTAAATTTTACGCGTTATAATAATGGCGAACCAATACTCAGGCCAAGTGAAGGTGCTTATGATAGTGATGCCATGTACAGCCCTTCAATTGTAGCGCTGGAGGATGGCTCGTTATTTATGGCCTATGCTGGCCATTGTTTTGAAAACTGTGATAACGGGGCGCAGATAGCTTTGCTCGGTGCTATGTCTTCCGACGGCTATCAATGGACCAAGCTAGAAGAACCGTTGCTTACAGCCAGCAACGCCCCCGAGTGGGGTGTGGCAGAGCCTGGTCTGGTAAAAGACCCACAGGAGAATATTTTTTACCTCTATTACACTCTGATAATCGATGACCCGGATACTCGCCACCAGATTGGTCTTGCCGCCAGTGTTACCGGCCCGGAGGGGCCTTATGTTGTTCAGGAGAGCAATATTCTCCTTCCCGAAATTGGCTACCTAACGAGCTTCAATACCCGGGCCGTTATTGCTCCGGAAGTGATTGTTGATAATGATCGGCTGCGCATGTGGTACATCGAGCATGGCCCCACCGATGCCGACTGGGCAATTGGTTATGCGGAATCGCTAATGCGGTAAAGTTTTTTTCGGTGTTCATTGCTGTCCCATTAACTATTTCGTCGCCACGTTAATCGTAATCTCCAAGCTTTTTAAAATCGAGAGCGACAAAATAGTTAATGGGACAGCTTATGCCGTTTGTGGGCTATCAGCAGTATAGCCTGTTTATGGGCCCCTGGGCGGAAAATGAAAAACAAGGGGAGGCATTCATTAACGTTTGAGATATCATGCCTACCATTCTGGACATGGCCGGAGTATCCCGCCCTGCAGACGGGGCCACCGTGAATGAAGCGCTATGGCTCATTTAACGCTGTTTCTGCCCCCTATTGTGATGGTGTATGGCGAATTTTTAACCTGAGCAAAAAACCGGGTGAAAGCACTGACCAAGCTTCGCGTTTTCCAGAGAGACTATCAAACTCAAAGATGCGTGGGAACACTCTCACGGATTAGCGCTTTTTTCAAGGAATCCCATGAATATAGTTGACGGTGTACTACAGGTATCCCCTTTTGGAGCGGTAACCATAGGCATTATTGTGTTGTTTATAGGTAAACGCCTTAATGATTCCATTGGCTTTCTGCGTGAATTCAGCATTCCCGAACCGGTGTCCGGGGGCTTATTGTTTTCGTTGTTGTTTACGCTGATCTATGCGCTGTTCGGCTTTTCCATGGCCTTTGATTTGGCCGCGCGGGATTTGTTGCTTGTCTATTTCTTCACCACCATCGGTATTAATGCAAATATCCGCGATTTGTTCGCAGGCGGAATGCCGCTTGTCATTTTAATTGTTATCACTGTGTCCTACATGCTTGTGCAAAATCTGACCGGTATTGGAATTGCCAGCCTGTTTGGTTTGCATCCCACTACGGGTATGCTGGGGGGCACTGTTTCGCTTATTGGTGGCCACGGCACCGCGATCGCCTGGGCGCCACGTATTACTGAAGCCGGTGGCGCGTCGAATGCCATGGAAATCGGTATGGCCTGCGCCACCTTTGGTTTAATTCTGGCGAGTTTGATGGGCGGGCCAATCGCCAAATTCTTAATCAAACGCCACAATTTATCGCCGGAGGAGAAGGAAGCGCAAAATGTTGGCATGAGCGAAAAACGCCAGGATCAAGCGGTCAGTTACCTGGATTTTCTCGATGCCTTGCTGGCAATTCATGTGTGTATCATTCTTGGCAACATCCTGAATGGAGTTTTGGAAGCGTCTGGTATTGCGCTTCCGCTGTTCGTAAGCTGCCTGTTATGTGGCATTGTATTAACCAGCCTTTCGTCTTTAAAGCCAGAGCACTGGCGCTGGTCTGGAAAGCCATGGCCAACGCGCCAGCCGGCACTTGCTCTGATCGCGGAAATGTCGCTGGGTACCTTTCTCGCGATGTCCTTAATGAGCCTGCAGCTTTGGACGCTGGTTGACCTCGCCGGGCCTATTGTGGCTATATTGGTAGCGCAATTTGTCATTGCCGTTTCGATTAATTTACTGATCGTTTTCAGGGCAATGGGAAAGAACTACGATGCCGCAGTGATTTGCGCCGGTTTTGGCGGAATTTCACTTGGCTCTACACCCACAGCTATGGCAAACATGGCCGCTGTGTCACAGCGCTACGGTGCATCCAACCTGGCGTTTCTGGTGGTGCCGCTGGTTTGCGCGTTTTTCATTGATATAGCCAACGCGATTATTATCCCTTTGTTTTTGGCTCAGTTTTAAATAGGGGCAACAATGATAGTCTCTCAAGTATTCTAACTGCCTCATGTAAAAGGTTAATTCTGTGAAACGCTTAATTTTCGTACTGATCTTGTGTTTGACAGGCATGGCAAATGCCGAGCCAATTGTTGTTGCCTATGATGACGCTATTCCACCTTACAGTTTTACCGATGAGCAGGGGGAAGCCACAGGTGCTGTTGTGGATATCTGGCGATTCTGGGCTGAAGGCTCAGGCAAGGAGATACGTTTCGTGCCCTGTAGTGAAAGTGCATGTATAGAGTTGTTGCGAAAAAACAAAGTGGATGCTATTGCCGGCATTTTCGGTAATGTCGATGATGATGCATTGATATTCGGCCGAACAGTTTCGCGTACGGTAAGCTCCGTGTATGTTCGGGATAATTTAGACATAAAAAATATTGTGGACTTGCAGGAACCTTTGGCGGTGGTGAACAATCTGCGTATGCAGCGACTAATGGATACCAAGCTGCCAAATTATAAGAAAATTGTTGTGGCGAGCAAGCAAGCGCTTGAGCGCTTGGTGGAGCAGCGTGAAGTGCTTGCATATGTTGCTGAGCGGCTAGATCCCATTCACGATGAGTTGGAAAGCCCTCCTCCTGCAGGGTACAGACGTTTGTTTCATTTGGGCACAGGTGAAATCAAGCCTGTGTTGAGTAAAAATAATGTGGCGCTATTTCGCAGCATGATGAAAGGCACCGATAATATAGGGCTGGATAAAGTCATGCTAATATCCGAAAAATATAATCTGGGTATTCGCAAGAAAACGTCGAATACCACGCTGTATATAATTTTGGCAGCGGTGATTATTGTTTTGCTGGGGCTTTCTCTTTACCTGGCAAGGCTATTAAGGCAGCGCGATTTGCACGCGCTTTCAGCATCAAAAGACTGGCATGCGATAATCAGTAAAGGAGAAAGCCAGAAGATTGAATTTAAATCCAGTTTTCACTGGGATTATCGCAAACAGGAAACCAATAAAGGGCTCGAAAAGATCATCCTGAAAACCATTGTGGCCTTTTTGAACTCCGAGGGCGGCATACTCTTTATCGGCGTAGATGATAACGGCGTTGCTCTTGGTCTTGAAAATGATTACAGCACCTTCAGCAAGAAGAATAGCGATGGCCTGGTTCTTGCGCTTACTAATCTTATTAATCAGAACCTGGGGAAAAACACCCATAGTTTCATAAATATTGATGTTGTTGGTATTAATGATAATGATGTTTGTATTGTTAATGTCTCGGCAAGCGACAAGCCTGTATTTGTTAAAGAGGGTGCAAACGAAGCATTCTATATTCGCGCCTCGGCCAGTTCTCAGCCATTAAGCATGAGTGAAGCTTTTGAGTATATAAAAGGTCGCTGGCCAAATATTTAAAAAAACCATTGCTGTCCCATTAATTATGTCGTCGCCAGGTCTTCAATCCCACGCTACCATTTGCCAGCAAAAGAGTTTATGAGGCAGCTATTATCCCGGCAATTAAATAGATTATCCTATCTCATTGCTGTCCCACAAGGCACGAAAACATGGATTCGGTGTTTGTTGCTGCTACCTTCGCCAGCATCGCGCCATGGATGGCGTTTATTAGAGCAACGCAGGAGCAGTTGCCGGTCGCGCCATGGATGGCGTTTATTAGAGCAACGCAGGAGCAGTTGCCGGGGGATGCTGGCGTAGAGCTTACTGGGACGTACTTGCAACGTGTAGCAGTGGCAAATACCGGATTCATGTCTGCGCCAAAGCTAGGGCCTGTTAGCA
>CAJIBL010000874.1_pt1 | contig 68935 bp, 60 predicted proteins | sample 9199351 | NCBI WGS metagenome assembly CAJIBL01 (sample SAMEA7708304, study PRJEB35096) | sediment metagenome | biome: marine neritic benthic zone biome [ENVO:01000025]; feature: sediment [ENVO:00002007]; material: shallow marine sediment [ENVO:03000034] sea grass bed [ENVO_01000059] ...
CTGCTCGATAAGCTTTTCGAGCCCTGCCAGGGTATCTGTTTGCGCCTGTCCGCCTGTTACTACCGTATGAATGATGGGCTTGTGTCCGTATTCCTTGAACAGATCAATAACACCGTTGGAGAGAATGTATGACAAAAGCGGCAAAAAGGAGCTGGCGCCGTTATCAACAATGACATCGTCACAATTGCCACTGAGAATGCTTTCCATCAGCGCATCAAAGCGGCGTGGGTTGATGTCGTCGCCCTGCAGTATGTCTGCGCGTTGCACGTTCAGCCCTTCGTAGCTGGCAAAGGTGGCGTTGACCGGGTCTGTATCGATGGAAAGAGTGGTACCTTTTTCCAGGCAGAATTGTGCGATAAGTGATGCGATATAGGATTTACCCACGCCGCCCTTACCCTGCAGAATCAAGTGTATATTCATTGATCAAAGCCCCCCGCTGTCTGATTTTCAACTGGCGTAATAGTGTTACGCTTCGGTGCTAAATACAAGTAAAACATCGGTGGATGACAATAACTTTGGGCTTATTCAAACTCTTCTTTAATGTTGCAAAGTGTCCTGCTGCACAATGCAGTTGCAACTGTGGTTTTCCTGGTACTTTTTTACGGGCTAAGCAAGTGGGTGCTTACCCCAGAATCAAAGCCCATATCTATCCGAAATATCTAACTGTTGTTTAAGTCCTTGTTCATCGCCAATTTCTTCCAGCAGTTCCGGCCACACCAAAGGGTGTTGCAGTCCACTGCTAAATTCAGAAAGGAGCGTAGACAGAGCCTGTTTATCGGTATTGGTTTGCAATAGCAGGTAGGCGTAGAGGCCGGGGAGGTGTTGATCTTTTATTTCCGGGTTTTGGATAAAGTAGTTTTGATCGCTACGCTGATTAAAAATAATATCCTGTTCATGCAGCTTTTCGATTAGTTCGTTGATTTTCTCCTCTTCTGGGAGAACACCGTCGATGGGGAAAATGCCATGTTCTGGAATTTCGAGAACTTTTTCCAGGGGGTAAATAAAAGAGTTGTAGCCCTCTGCATCACATTTATTGCCCTCTTCATCTATTTCGTTTAATTCATTTAAAGGAGCAGGGTTAAAAATAACGCTGGCTTTATAGTATTGTTTGTTTTCCAAATTGGCCACGGAAATAATGCGCGCAGTTACTGGCCCTGTGCGTTCCGCCATATAGCGTTTTGTTTCATTGTCGTCCTCAATTTGAATTCGTATGTACTCCCAATCCTGCTCATTAATGGCTTTGCTTTTATCCCATTGGATATCCAGTGCATCGGCGGCGTTAGCGGCTTCCTGCCAGTTTCCCATTAGCGCAGCACACAGACACCAGTCCCATTTATAGCCGTTCATATCGGGCTTGGATTTAGCGAGTTGTTTCCAGCTAGCGAGACTGGCTTCATTACGCTCTGCCGCCTGCGTGAGCTGTGCATACTTGATTAGTGTATTCGTCGCATCGGGATCGATTTCTAAAATTTTCTCGAGGCAATCAATTGCGGAAGAGTTACAAATGTTTTCATGGGCATGTGCATGAAGCCACAAGCGATTTAAGTATTGTTCCCGATTGTTCTGCTCGGGTATAGGAAATGCTGAGATAAACTTTTCACCGCCAAATTTTTTCAAGTACATTTTTCCCCAATAGAAATCAATAATACTGTCTTGAGGATTATCTTCAGCAAAGCTGGCAAGGTAGTGCTCGCCGTCTTCGCCTACTTCATTTAATAGTAACGCCCATTCAACAGCCACTACGCTATTTTCCGGCCAGCGTTGTTTGGCTTGTTGCAAGACAAGGGCTTTTTCATTAAAAGAGCCCCATTCCGTTTGTTCGAATTCTTCTTCTGTGTCCGGTAATACCATGTCGCTGGTATGTGTAGCCATGCGATCAACTTTTTGCACTACCTCTACCAGCTGTTGATTTGCACCAAAATCTTCAACTAACTTTTGTTTAGCCTCTTGCGCACGTTTTACAGCAAGCTGTGCGACAAAGTATGAATCAGCTAAACAAGCCAGCTCCGCAAGATAGATGGCAATCAAGAAGCTGCTTCTGTCTGCTCCCTTCTCTACCAGCTGGGCTTGCATCTGCAATATTCCAAGCAGGTCCCGTTCCGTGACTTCCAGGTAATTACCGCGAGCGAACAGTAAACGGTTTTCTGCCCAGTCGAGAAAATAGGTAGAGGCTTGCCAGGCCTCATCGAAAGAAAGCAGGTTTTCTTTTGCCTTTTCGATATCGCCGAGTGCAATGTACAGTTTGCAGAGAATCTGGCGCTTCTCCCGCCTAAAACGCAAACCTCCTTCGTGGTTTTCTGTTGCCAATAAAAGCTTTAACCCCTCCTGGTAGCGCTCCAGGCTGTAAAGCGAACGTGCTTTGGTTAGCGCGAAAGCATCGCTGATATCTTTATTGTCGAGCGCCGCAGCTTCCAGGCGGGTGGCTTCCTGCAGGGCTTGTTGGTGTTGCTTTCTGTCGTGGTACGCGGCTATCAGTTCTGCGCCTACGCAGCCGTAACAGGGCCAGTCCGGAGTGATTTCCTCAAGGGTTTCGCGGGAAACATCAATACGCTCGTTAAAATAACCGGGCCCGTCTTTAACGCCGTAACAATTGGCAAGGTCCTGTACCGCGCAGATGCGTTGCGGACAACCTTTGGTTTCATCCTGGTGGGCGAAATCCAATAGCGCAACCGCTTCTTCCAGCATGCCATTGGCATTGCAACGGGATAGCACCTGGCTTTGTAAATTCCAGTGACGCAAAAACAATTCAACCCACTTATCTCCGGCTGCGCGAGCCAGTGCCAGGCCTTCGGGAAATAATTGATCCACACGCTCGTGTTGATCGCCGCAGGAGAGGGAGGGCAATTCCTCCATTATTTCTGCCAGCCGGGCATGCCCATTTTCGTGCAGCTGATCGTATTTATCGTAGGTCCATTGCCAGATATCCATTACTGTTCTCCCATTAAGGCTAATAAAGATTGATTAAATAAATTTAAGGCGCTTAATAGTTTTTGTTCTTCATCCAGATCACCCAGTAAGCCGAGCATAAATGCACTTAATAGTTTGGCGATCTGTTCAGCCTGGGGAAGTTCCCTTTCGCCAAGCACGCGCACCACAGGGTGTGTGATATTTAGGTAGAGTACGCGCGCATTTTTATTTTTGACCTGTGCGGTTTGTAAGCGGGCGAGACTGAGGGCTGCGCGTGAGATTCTTTTTGCCGCTTGATCGCTTTCTATACGCTGCTTTTGCAGTATTTCTTCACGAACCACATACACCAGCGGAACTGTATTCGGGTGGAAACGAGTAAAGACCAGATCCTCACCTTCCGCAGCGAACAGGGCTGTTAAGCGCTTGACCTGTGGAGGGCTTAAATCGTCGATAGCTTCGAACAATTTGCTTCTGTCGTTTTTGCTACCAAGGTTTATCAGTTGTGCATTTTCGCTTTCAGCAAAACGGGAGCAAAACGCGAACGCGGCGAACATGTAGCCTTTTACAACGGGAATACCCTGGGCGCGAAGCAATACCTCGTCGGTAGATGTAGAAACTTCGCCTTTGATATGGATCTTTCCGCTGCAGTGTTTTAACAATTTCGGCAAGGTTTCATCACCAATGCTGGTAGCGACTTTCAGTGTTTTTTTGCACACCTCGAAAAGAGCATCGCTGGCAACGGCCGCCCCTAATAGGGCCTGACCATGGCAGGCGAGCACGCGGGACCACACCTCCGCCTGCGACAGCGCCATGCTTTGCAGGCCGCTAATAAGGCTCTCGCGGATAATGTTACAGGCGGCTGCATATACTTCGTTTTCCTGAATACTTTCTCGGTTGGCTGTGGGTAAAAATTTGCCACACTCCACCACGGCGCCGACAAAGCTGGCCCAGCGAGGCAGTAGTTCCCGGTCTTTATCGGTTATAAACATATTGCGCACAAATACCGATACTTTGCGATTGTCCAGGCTGCCGTAGCTGGAACCGTCCTGGATCCAGATCAGGCCCTTAAGGCCCAGATCATTTTCGAGGATGGGAATACAGGCCAGTACTGAAAACTGCTCATCAAAAAGCTCTGCGAATTCAACCCGTTTTTTGAGTAAGGCAAGTGGGGATTCGGCCTGAGCATCCAACCAGGGTGGCTGCAGTGTATTGGTGGGTTCGGCTTGATGATTTATGTGTATGGGAATTGCCAGCAAACAGCAGTAACGACGCACCAGGTTGGCGACGGTTTCCGAACAGGCCAGTGCATGAAAGCTGCTTTTAAGGCAGAGACGCACGCGTGTTCCAACCGGCTGTTGCTCGGCCGGTGAAACGGTAAAAGATTTACCGCCGGCTGAGCTGAAGCGCCAAGCTTTATTTGGTGTTTTGAATGAACAAGTGTGAACTTCAACTTTTTCCGCCACCACATAAGCGCTGAGAAACCCCAAGCCAAAATAACCGATCATGTCCTCGCTGGACAGTTTATCGCGTAAAACGCGGGTATAACCTGAACCGATGGTGGCGAGATAGTCCCGTATTTCGTCCTCTGTTAAACCTGAGCCATTATCTTCAATAATCAGAGTGTCGTTATCTTCACACAGCAGGCTGATTTTGTAGAAATGTTCCTCTCCACTTTCAATAGTGCGGCGAATGCAGGCATCGTGCGCATTTTGAATAAGTTCACGAAGGGTGACAGAGGGTGTTGAATAGAGGTTTTTGCCGAGTACCTCTAACAGGCCATCGAGGTTAACCTGGGTTTGATGAATGCTGGCTGTCATTGCTGGGTATCCATAAAAGTAAGACTTTCCAAAGGCGTGGGTCTGTTACTTTAACGGAACAAAGCAGGTGGTCAAGCGTGGGTAATAATTTCAACAGTCACATTACCTTTTGGGGCTTGTTGATGATTTTAATACCTCGGTTGTGATCTTTATTATCGAGAATAAAAACCAGCTCTCGCGCATGTTGCTTGGCGTAGTCAGGCGAATAGGCAATGGCTGCCAGTTGATGCCAACCTCCAGCTATATGGCGGTTTTAGTTTGCTCAAGGTGTTGCACTATTTGCTGTGACAAGGGTTCTATCTGCTGATACAGTTCTTCAGCCATATTTGCTTTACCCTGTTCTTTCGCGTGAACTATTTCTTTAATTACCGAGTGCAGTTGTTCGTGGGGCTTTTCTATGGCCTTGAAGGGGGCCAGATGCTTGTAATTTTTTATGCCTTCTGAGTAGTACCATTTGCCCAATACGCAGTCGCGATGAGAGCAGGCTTGCTCCTTGGTGAGCACTGAGTTGTCACCATTGAGATACGCCCGCACGCGCGTTTTCCAGGCCAGATGCGCTTGTTTGGCGTTGTCAAAGTCGAAGGCAACGGCGGCTTTACCCATGTCAAACAGATCAACCTGCTTGGCAAGCTTGTCCATCATTTGTATCTGTTCGAGTGAGGACTTCTGCAGCAGTATGGCGTCGCCCTGGGTTTGGCTGGAAGCATCGCTTATATGTCTTACGTTGCGGTTCATCTCTTCCGCTACCGCGGTCTGCTCTTCCGCAGCTGTGGCAATCTGGATGCTCATATCATTAATTAGTGCGATGTGGTTAGAAATGTCGCGGAAGTTCTCTTCGGTTTCGCGGTTTTTTTCAACAGCGTTTTTTGCACCCAGTACGCTTTGCTCCATTACGTTAATGGCGTTGCTGATACCCAGGTGAATATTGTCGGTGGTGGAGCGAATTTCCTGGGTTGCCTCCTGGGTACTTTTGGCCAGGTTCCTTACCTCGTCGGCAACAACAGCGAAGCCCCGACCGCTTTCTCCGGCTCGGGCCGCCTCAATGGCTGCATTTAAGGCCAGCAGATTGGTTTGTTCTGCAATGGCACTTATGCTTTCTGTTATCTGGCGAATACGTTCACTCTCTTCAGCTAAGCTGTTCACCGCCGCTGAGGAGTTTTCCACACCCTTGGCCAGAGCTTCAATCTGCGCGTGGGCTTGAGCAACTATTTCACTGCCGTGAGTGGCGTCAGAATAGGCATTACCCGCTGCCTCTGATGCGCTATTTACATTACGTGCAACTTCTGCAACGGTTGCACTCATCTCATCCATAGCAGTGGCTACCTGCTCTGTTTCCAGCGCTTGTTGGTTCATGCCGCGTAGGGTTTTATCGCTGGCAAGGCTGGTTTGCTCCACCAGCCCGGAGAGGGTGTTGACGGACTCGTCAAAGCGGCCGATAACCGTGCGCAGGCGAGCCTGAAGCAGTTTAACGGACATATACACCTCGCCGACTTCATCCTTTGCTCTGGCGTTAATTGGTATGACGAGTGAGCCGCCAGCCACCAGTTTTACACTTTCTACCAGGGACTTTACCGGTGCTACGATATTGCGATTCACCAAAAACCATGTCGCCAGACAGGCTGCGACGGCAATACCCGAGAACAGATATTCCACGCTGTGGCTTAAACCGAGGGCATTCGAAGCACTGTTGAGTACAACAAGCAGCGAAATAGTACTCATCAGTACCGAAATACGGATATTGATGGAAAGGTCACGCCAGCGCAGCGGCTTTGGCATTGTCATTGCTGGATTTGCACGCATTTTTGCGTAGAGGGTTTCTGCCTCCCTTACCTGCTGACGGCTGGGGTGTGATCTCACTGACTGATAGCCTATTTTTCTACCATGCTCATAGACTGGGGTTACGTAGGCATCCACCCAGTAGTAGTCACCATTCTTGCAGCGGTTTTTTACCATTCCGCGCCAAGGTTTATCAGCTTTAATCGTTGCCCATAAATCGGCGAAGGCGGCTTTGGGCATATCCGGGTGGCGCACCAGGTTGTGTGTTTGCCCCACGAGCTCACTTTCGCTGTAACCCGAAATGTCGATGAAATCCTGATTGGCGTATTGGATATTGCTCTGTAAATCTGTGAGAGAAACGAGGTTTGCTGAATCTGCAAAGGTTTGTTCTCGGCCGCTGTCTGCCATATTTTGGTCCAGAGTGATTTTGGAGTTGCCCTAGCTAAAGAATATAGCTCAGCATTACGCCTTCATCGAGTGTCTTCCTCGAAGGTGGGCCGCGAGTAAAGCTTTCAAATAATGCTCTTCCTCTGGACGCCCCTAAAGTCTGGATACCAACGACGGTGGCTTGCCTTGGTGTCCTTTATTTAAGGCTGCGGGAAATAGAATGATCAAGGGCGAAAGTGTTCAAATCAGCGAGCATCTATAAGCTCAACGTTGACATGGGCCAGGCTGGGTAAATCTTGTTTCAGTTGTTGTTTCAATGCTTTTAGCTTTACCGGTTCTTCCGTTTCTATGCTGACAATTGCCGCGTTGTGGTTTTGCGCAATTGTCCAGATATGCAGGTCTACGACTTTAACTTGATGCTGTATTTCCAGCTTTTCACGCATAACTTGCAGCTTGCGGTGATTTTTATCCAGCAGTACCGAACTGCTCTCGTGCAGCAAGTTGTAGGCCCACTTGGAAATAATCACTGCGCCAACAATGCCCATTAAAGCATCCAGCCACATCCAGCCAAAATAGCGAGCGCTAAACAGGGCTGCGATGGCGAGAATGGAGGTTAAGGCATCCGCCAGCACATGGAAGTAAGCGGCCTTTAAATTGTGATCGTGGTGGTGATGGTCGTGAGTATGGTGGTGGTGTTTATCGTGGAGAATAAAAACGGAGGCAACATTCACTGCCAGGCCAATGAAGGCTACCACGATGGCTTCGTTAAAATGAATGTTCTGCGGATTTACCAGCCGTTCAATCGACTCAATAGCCATCATCAGTGCCACAACGGATAGGGCCACAGCGCTGGCGAAACCTCCGAGATACTGCACTTTTCCTGTACCGAAACTAAAGCTGGGGTTATGCGCGTGTTTTTTGGCGTAATGGTAGGCAAAAATGGCAATCGCAAAAGCCGCGGCGTGGGTACCCATGTGCCAGCCATCTGCCAGCAGCGCCATAGAGCCAGACCATGTACCCACGGCTATCTCCGCCAGCATGGTAAGCAGGGTGAGCGCGAATACGATTTTAACTTTTAACTCGTTGTGCGCACTTTCACATGGGTAGTGATGCTCATGGGGGCTTGAAAGCGGTTCTTTATTCATAACTCAGACTCTTAATGTTTATGAGAATCATATACGTTAACAGGGCAAAGGGAATGACAAGTGTCAAGTGTTTTGGCATACGAAACTTGTGGTTTTGATTTGTCTCCGGGCTTATTAGAGAAAGCTTGTGAATAAAAACAATAAACGGAGCGGTAAATGACTAAATCTTCAGTATTCCTCTGTCTCTGCGCGACTTTTCTCATTTCCTGTGGTGGTGATAGCGGGTGGCAGTGACCCAAACCCCACTCAAGCACCTCCCCCGGATTTCGACTCAGACGGGATCAGTGACTCTCTCGACCCCGATGACGATAACGACGGGTTAGCAGATACTGATGATGCCTTTCCCCGGGATGCCAGAGAAAGCATCGATACCGATGGTGATGGTACGGGTAATAACGCAGATACAGACGACGATGGTGATACCGTCGCGGATGCCGAAGATGCCTTTCCTCTGGACGCCACCGAAAGTCTGGACACTGACGGCGACGGCACCGGCAACAATGCCGATACAGACGATGACGGTGATACCGTCGCGGATACCGAAGATGCCTTCCCTCTGGACGCCACCGAAAGCCTGGACACTGACGGCGACGGCACGGGCAACAATGCCGATACAGACGACGATGGTGATACCGTTGCCGATGCCGAAGACGCGTTTCCCCTGGATGCCAGTGAAACGGTGGATACCGATGGCGACGGCACTGGCAATAATGCCGATGCAGACGACGATGGTGATACCGTCGCGGATGCCGAAGATGCCTTCCCTCTGGACGCCACCGAAAGCTTGGACACCGACAGCGATGGTACAGGCAACAATGCCGATACAGACGATGACGGTGATTTAGTCGCCGATGCTGACGATGCCTTTCCGTTGGATGATACCGAGAGTGTGGATACTGATGGTTACGGCATTGGCAACAATACCGACCCTGATGACGATAACGACGGTGTAGCCGATGCCGATGACGACCTCCCCTTACGACGCCAGCGAAACGTCAGATCAAGACCTTGATGGGGTTGGCGACAACGCCGATGTTTATGTAGAGCATTTCATCTACAACAACGGCAAAATCGGCCGCTGGAATACCCTGGCCGCGTGGGATGATGTTATGGATGCCCACTACAACACAAGCGTAGAAGGGCGGGATGTTACCTGGCAGGAGCAAAGCACTTCTGACCCGGCCCATGAAAGAGTTATCAGCGTCAGTTTTAATAACGATAGCTCCGGCGGCTTCTATATCATTGCTTATGACTCGCCTTTCGATTTCTCAAGCTATGCCGGTGGTGCCATCACCTTTGATATTCGTCCACTGAGTTATGGCTCTTCCACGAGTGATCTTGAGGTGCTTATTCATTGTGTCTGGCCCTGTACCAGTGCCAATTATGCCATTGGCAGACCCCCTGCTAAGCAATGGTCCAATATTCGTGTGCCGCTGTCGGAGCTGGGTAGCGGGAGGCCTGTACCTCAGCACTGTCAACACGGGCTTGCTGATACATCCTGCGTGGGGAGACCAGCAGGGCGTGGAATTCCAGCTAGATAACATCCGCTGGGAATCCACCGTAGAGGTCGGGCAAATCGAAAACCCCGGCTTTGAGGATGCGGTGCCAACTAACGAAGTTAACTTGTGGGATGAAAATATCGAAACTGGCTTTTACTATATTCCCGGCGCCCGATGGCAGGCTTTCCTGGATGGTGGTGCCGATGCAGATTTCGAGCTGGTTAACTCTGTAGATGGTGAGGTATACGGCGGCGAAAAGTCACTGGCAGTCAGTGTTAATACGGCCCTGGCGTCGGACCCCTACTTCATCGAAATACTGCACAAGGATATCCCTGTAAGCGCAAATCAAAGTTATGATGTCAGCGTTTGGGTGTACAGCGAAGGTGGTGATTTTCGGCTAAGAGCGTCCGTTCAATTGCCAGATATTTCGGTATTGGAACAAGCAATAGTTGAAGTCCCGCAAGGCGAGTGGACACAAATTGTTCTGAACGATGTGTTGATACCTGAAGGCGAAAGCAGTGTGCGTTTCCTTTTGCACATGAACTACGCGCAGAATAATGGGCTTACCCTATACCTTGATGATTTGACGATTAAATAGATTAGTAGAGCCACCGTTTGGTGGCTCTTGTTTTTCAAGCTTAACGGGACAGCAGTGATAAAACACAAATAAATTTTTCATAGCGGCGTAGGTAAACACCCCGATTCACTGCCAATACATTCCCCGTCGACAAATACACGATAATCACCAGGCTTGATAGGTTGCCAGTGTTCGTTTACCGTTAATGGCTCAGTAGCGATAATGCTGACCACATCGTTCTGTTGTGTAACACTTGAAAAATCCACAGTTACATCCGCATCCGCCAGCTGGGCGGTGCCAAAGGGTGCTCGGCGGGTTATCCAGCTTAGTTTGCTTGAGCAGAACGTGAAGAGCGCATCACCATTGCTTAGCAAAATATTTGCGATACCTGTTTTGTGTATTTGCAGGCAGCATTGATGTACAAAAGGGATCCACTCTTGCTGAGTAGGCAAAGTAGAAAACTGAGCTTCCAGCTGACCCATCAACCAGCAAAACAGGTGTTCGCTATCGGTAGACCCAAGAGGACGAAAGCGGGATAAACTAAATTGCTTATACTGGTCTACCTGGCCATTATGGGCAAAGGTCCATTGCTTTCCCCATAGCTCGCGTTGAAAAGGGTGGGTATTCGCCAGCGACACATCACCCACGTTGGCTTGACGAATATGGGAAACGACGATATGGCTCTTAATGGAGTATTGTTGTAAAAAACGGGCAATGGCTGATTCTGAGCTTGGCAGCGGGTCCTTAAATTCACGAACACCGCCGGTTTCGTAAAAAACCAAACCCCAACCATCCCGATGCGGCCCCGTAGCACCCCCTCTTTGCAGCAAGCCCGTAAAGCTAAAACAGATATCCGTTGGTACGTTGGCGCTCATGGCCAGTAGTTGACACATTGTGCTTGCTCGATATTAAAGTGTGGGTAACACGCAGTTGATTTTCATATTATAAATTTACGTAAATTAGCTTTCTACAGAATGGGCAATGAACAACATTATTAGCTTAACAATAAGCCCTTGAAATACCAGTAAATTCACCCATTTACGCCAGTATTTCAAGGGCGCACAATTAAACAGATGGGATTATTGCTGTCCCATTAACTATTTTGTCGCCAGATCGAAACTCTCGATTTTAAAAGGGCTTGGAGATTAGCAGCTTTGGCGCAGACATGAACCCGGTATTTGCCACTGCTACACGCTGCAAGTACGTCCCTGTAAGCTCTACGCCAGTATCCATGCGCATCCATGCTGGCGAAGGTAGCAGTAACAAACACCGAATCCATGTTTTCATGGCTTTGTGGGACAGCAATAATACGGTTTTTAAGTGCTCGCCCAAGGATTTGCGTTTTCGGAGCTCGAAAGTACGCCTTGGTTTTAGGGCTTATACATTAAACCGGAAATGTATTACGTCACCATCTTTCACAATGTAGTCTTTCCCTTCCAGGCGCCACTTGCCGGCCTCTTTGGCGCCGGCTTCACCGTTGTATTGCACGTATTCATCGTAGGCGACGATTTCGGCACGGATAAAGCCCTTCTCGAAGTCGGTGTGGATCTTGCCGGCGGCCTGCTGGGCGGTGGCGCCTACCGGGATGGTCCAGGCGCGCACTTCCTTGACACCGGCGGTGAAGTAGGTGTGCAGGTTAAGCAGCTCATAGCCGGCACGGATAACGCGGTTAAGGCCCGGTTCCTCCATGCCCATTTCTTCCAGAAACTCTTCTTTCTCCTCATCGTCCAGCTCCGCGATTTCGGCTTCCAGCTTGTTGCAGATGGGTACCACCACCGCTTCTTCGTCTTCGGCTATTTCAACTACGGCGTCCAGTAGTGGATTGTGTTTAAAGCCGTCTTCTTCCACGTTGGCAATGTACATGGTGGGTTTGAGCGTGAGCAGGCTCAGTTCTTTCAACAGGCTCTTCTGGTCGTCTGTGAGGCGATAGGAGCGCAATGGCCTCGCTTCGTTCAGGTGCGGCAGGATCAGCTCCAGCAGCCCCTTCATCTTGATCGCGTGCTTATCCTGGCCTTTTGCTGCCTTGGTGTAGCGTTGCAGGCCTTTTTCGACCGTTTCCAGGTCCGCCAGGGCCAGTTCGGTGTTAATCACCTCGATATCGCTTGCTGGGTTGATGCGGCCATCGACATGAATCACATTGGGGTCGTCGAAACAGCGAACCACATGGGCAATGGCGTCCGTTTCGCGGATGTTGGCGAGGAACTGATTGCCGAGGCCCTCCCCCTTGGAAGCGCCAGCCACAAGGCCGGCGATATCGACAAACTCCATAGTAGTCGGTACCACACGCTCCGGTTGGACAATCTCTGCCAGTTTGTCCTGGCGTGGGTCTGGCACCGCCACTACGCCAGCGTTGGGCTCGATGGTGCAAAACGGAAAGTTTTCTGCATCAATACCTGCTTGAGTCAGTGCGTTGAATAGTGTCGATTTGCCCACGTTTGGCAAGCCAACAATGCCACAATTAAAACCCATAATTCTTTCCTGTTAAATTTAAGGCTTTCGCCTGGTAACTTTTTATCCTGGTAATTTTTTATAAGGGTGCTTTGCTGAACGCATTATAAGCACGTTTATACGGGAACTTTAGCCCTCAGCAAAGCAAGGCGCCGACCATAATTACGCGTTGGTATGTAATTCGTGCATCGCTTTTTGCCAGTCCCCGTTCACAAGTGCAGGGATAGCTTTTTCACTTTCGCGTATTGCGTCTTCAATTAGGTTTTGCTCAGCCGCAGGTGCTTTTTTCAGCACATAAGCACTGACCATTTTGGCATTTCCGGGGTGGCCGATGCCGATGCGAAGTCGCCCAAAATTGTTGTTGTTTCCCAGGCAGCTGATGATATCTCTTAAACCGTTGTGGCCACCGTGGCCGCCGCCGACTTTCAACTTTGCTACCCCTGGCTCAAGATCCAGCTCGTCATGGACTACCAGAAGATTCTCCGGCGCAATTTTAAAGAAATTTGCCAGCGAAGCCACTGCCTGGCCACTCCGGTTCATATAGGTTGTGGGCACCAGCAGGCGCAGATCTTTGCCATCGACGGTAATACGGCCACTAAATCCAAAATGTTTTGGCGTGTTTGCCAGGCTTTGCCCGTATGCACGCGCTAGCTCCTCAACAAAGTCCTGTCCGGCGTTATGTCGTGTGTTGGCATATTCGCTGCCGGGGTTACCCAGGCCGACAATCATTTTTACAGCTGCATTCATGCTTACTTTTTAATTCAGGTTAGAGATACAAAAAGGGCAGCCCATGGCTGCCCTGTGACGATGGCTGCGAACTTACTCTTCGCCGCCGCCTTCTTCTGTCTCTTCTCCAGCTTCCTGGCTTTCCTCTTCGTCGAGTGAGCCACTGCGAGCTTTGGTAAGGTTCGCAACTGGGTGATTGTGATCTGGGCCATGGTTAAGGGCCACAGACTCAACGCCTTTAGGCAGCTGCAGATCTGAAATGTGAATGATCTGGCCAACTTCGGCTTCGAGTAGATCCACTTCGATGTACTCTGGAAGGTTGGCTGGCAGACAGCTGATTTCCAGGTCCAGCAACAGGTGGTTAACAACACCGCCCTGAAGCTTAACGCCTTTAGATTTTTCTTCATTAACAAAGTGCAGAGGTACACGCGTAGTGAACTTCTGGGTTTTGGAAACGCGCAGAAAATCTGCGTGAACAATTTGCGGCTTGGCTGGGTGACGTTGCAGATCTTTCAGGATCACGTCCTCGGTTTTGCCGCCGATGTTCAGGGTAATGATATGCGAGTAAAACGCTTCAAGCTCCAGGTGCTTGGAGAGTTCGTTTTGTGATACAGCAATGTTAGCTGGTTTTTTGCGACCGCCGTACACAATCGCAGGCACCAGGCCGGCTTCGCGACGGAGGCGGCGGCTCGCACCTTTCCCTGCATCGTCACGGAGTACTGCGTCAAGTTTAAAGTCTTCTGCAGACATAATTGACTCCAATATATTGATGAATAATCCCACGGTTCCGCGACCAGAAACGCGTGGACTGTGTTTTAGCTATCACCGATTGATGGCAGCAAAATTTTCAGCAGTGCTGAAACCTATACTCCCGGTTCGCCAAACATGGCGCTCAGGGATTCTTCGTTGGAAATTCGCCGCATCGCCTCTGCCAGCATATTGGACAGAGAAAGCATGCGAATGACCTTGCATTTCTTTGCTTCCGCAGACAGAGGAATTGAGTCAGTGACCACCAGTTCATCCATCATCGAATTATTCAAGCGGTCGATGGCCGGGCCGGACAATACCGGGTGGGTTGCATAGGCCACAACCTTTTTCGCGCCGTGAGACTTCAACGCTTTTGCCGCATTGCACAGGGTGCCGGCGGTATCCACCATGTCGTCGACCAACAGGCAGGTTCTGTTTTCTATCTCACCGATAATGTGCATCACTTCTGCAACATTGGTTTTTGGGCGGCGCTTGTCGATAATGGCCAGGTCAATACCCAGCTGCTTTGCCACAGCCCTGGCGCGAACAACACCACCAATGTCTGGTGATACGACCACCAGGTCTTTAAAATTCTGCTTTTCGATATCGTCCAGCAGTACCGGCGAACCGTAAACGTTATCTACGGGCACATCAAAAAAGCCCTGAATCTGCTCCGCGTGTAAATCCACTGTGAGCACTCGGTCCACGCCGCCGGTAACCATCATGTCTGCCACCACTTTAGCGGTGATCGGTACCCTGGCTGAGCGAACCCTTCTGTCCTGACGGGCGTAACCAAAGTAGGGTACTACCGCCGTGATGCGCCCTGCTGACGAGCGGTGCAGGGCATCCACAATAATCAGCATTTCCATAATGTGATCATTAGTGGGGTTACAGGTGGGCTGAATCACAAATACGTCGCGACCGCGCACGTTTTCGTTCAACTCCACTAATATTTCACCGTCTGAAAATTTATCGACGGTCACATCCCCAAGTGGTATTCCCAGGTTGGCCACAATTTTGTGTGCCAGGTCGCGGTTGGCATTGCCGCTAAATACCATCAAGTCAGGCATGTTTTTGCTCCTTCTGCAAAAATAGTCTTAACGCCCACCGCAAAACGGGAGTTATTTGAAGGATGTCGCGAGTATGCGGATGAAAGGAAGAGTGGCTGGGGTGGAAGGATTCGAACCTTCGCATGACGGGATCAAAACCCGCTGCCTTACCGCTTGGCTACACCCCAGTAGACCTTATACCTCAGTTGGTATAGAGGGGAGGCATTGATGCAGTGGCGAATCGTTCACGCCTTGGGCCACAAAGCCTTGTAAATGCTTTGGTCGTTTGGCGTAAATCTCCAGTGCTAACTGCTTTGTGGGAAAAGCGGCAAATATGCTAGCCCCTGTTCCTGTCAGTTGCGCCGGGCCATACTGATTGAGCCAATCAACCGCATCTCTCACCTGCGGGAACAGCTTTTCAACCAGTGGCTGACAGTCATTTTTCCCGCCCTTCTCGAGGAAGGCGGCTACTGTAATGGCGAGCGTATCTCTTGTCAAATCTTTGTGTGAAAAAATATCACTAGTGCTTACATGGCAATTCGGGCATAAAACGAGGTACCAAAGCTGTTGCAATTGCTGGCTTTGGAGCTGTTCGCCAATTCCTTCCGCCCAGGCAGTTTTGCCATATAGGAAAACCGGGACATCCGCGCCGAGTTGCAGGCCCAGTTTTGCCAGCTGGGCGAGGTTTAATTCACTTTTCCACAGTGTATTGAGGCCCATAAGGGTGGTAGCCGCGTTGCTGCTGCCGCCACCGAGGCCTGCGCCAGTGGGAATTCGTTTTGCCAGCCGGATAGATGCTCCTTGAGTGGTTCCAGTATATTGTTGCAGCAGCTTTGCTGCACGATAAGCCAGATTCTCTTCTGTGCGCACCGTTGCCAGGTTTGTGTTCAAACAGATCCTGTTGTTGTTTGTGCTCTCTAGTGAGATCTGATCATTAAAGTTCAGAAGCTGAAATACTGTCTGCAGGCGATGGTAACCATCTTCTCTTCTACCGAGGATGTGCAGCATCAGGTTGAGCTTGGCTGGGGAGGGCAGGCTCAGGCAGGGCAGGGCTAAAGGCTCCATTTCTTCAAAATGAGTTTCACCTCAACATTGTTCTGCATGCGCCTTGCCACTAACTTTGCAGGCAAATGCAGTTGACCGACTTGCTGATAAGCGGCGTAGTCGATCTGCCAGCCTCCCTGTTGGAGCTGTTGTAGCTGGCCTTGTTCATTGCTCTGTTGTTGTTCTACGTCCAGGTCCGGAAATGACAGGCCTCGCACCCACCAGCTCATGGCTGCAACCGGGAAGGACCAGCCAAGGTTCATGTTCATCAGTTCTTCAGCGCTGACTGCCCTCTGGGTTCTGCCATCGGCCTTAAAGGAAACCCCGTTTGCATCCTTCTCCAATATTGCTGCTCCCTGGCCTAGTGGGCCATGAACGCGAATTTTATAGCGCTCCAGGTCGAGGTTTTGCCAATGGAAGTTGGCGCTTTTTGATTCTCCCAGAGCTTTAACACCTATTTTGCCCTGAAGCGTCCAGTGTTGCATTTCTGAAGGGTGTACAAGTGTGCTGGTTTTATCCGGCAAGGAGCTGCAGGCGCTAACTAACAGCGCCAGCAGGAGAGTATAGAGTTTTTGCATGCGCTAGAGGGTTACTTGAAGGCGCTGAAGTGTTTTGTGGATGACATCGCTCTGGGGTTTCAGCTCCAGTCCCTGTTTCCAGATCTCTTTCGCTTCATCCCTGCCACCTGTGACCCACAGTACCTCGCCGAGATGAGCTGCAATTTCATGGTCAGGCATGGCTTTCATCGCTTGCCGCAAACGAATAAGTGCTTGCTCGTAATTTCCTCTGCGGTATTGCACCCAGCCCATACTATCAATAACGGCAGGGTCGTCGGGGGTGAGTTCAAAGGCCTTCTTTATATAGAGATAGGCTTCTTCAATGCGGTCGGTGCGATCAGCAAGTGTGTATCCCAAGGCGTTAAGAGCTGCGGCGTTATCAGGCGTAACCGCGAGAATCTTTTTAAGGTCTTGCTCGGCGGCGTCAATGTAGTCAATGCGGGTGTAAAGCATGGCGCGCGCATAAAGCAGTTTGGTGCTCTCCGGAAAGGCTTCCAGGGCATCGCTTAACACCAGTTTTGCGGCGTTCATCTGGCCAGCGGTGGAAAGTACGTCCGACTCGAGAATGAATAAGCCCTCTTGATAGTTACCCTCTGCCGTTGCTCGCTTTTCTCGCAGTAAGGTGAGGGCATCGATTTCCCGATTGTTATTGCTGAGCAGGCTGGTCACTTGCACCATGGCGCTGAGAAAATTCTGCGAAGGCTCCACCTGCGAGTAGTGCTCCACAGCGAGGTCTAGGTCGTTTTGCTTCTCGTAAATATGGCCGAGATGGTAGTGGGCTGAGTTGCGGTAGTAGCCCATGGACAGTAAGTCTTTAAAATGCTGCTCGGCCTGTTCCAGCCTGCTGCTCTCTTTCTCAACAATGGCCAGCGAGAACAGTATTTCCGGGTCGTTGGGAGACTGTTTAAGCAGGGTTTGGAACTGTTCACGGCTTTCATTCAGGTCCGTTGCCGAAACCACGCGGGCGTAGCGGGCCCGCAGGGCAAAGTTGTCCGGGTTTTCCTTCACCAGATTGGAGAGCTTCTCCAGCGCCAGGTCCTGCTTGCCCATTTGCTGCAAGATGCGCGTTTCCTGAAAGGAGGCTCTTATATTTTGTGGGTTGAGTACCAGCGCTTTACCGATCGCATCCAATGCTTCTGCGTCTTTGCCTTCCTGTTGCAACAGCACGCTGTAGCCAAGTAGCAACTGTTCCTCATTGGGGTAAGTTTTAAGAAGCTCGGCATACTTTGCGCTTAGCTTCTGAACCTGCTCGATATCGCCCTCTGACGCTTTTACGGCGATGGAGTCAAAGGCCGTTGAAGAGCCCGCTTCGAGCAGACGAGTCGACATGGTCACAGCTTCTTCCACGCGGTTGGCCTCGATAAGTTCGGCGGTAGCGATTAGCTGGGCGTCAGTGCTGTGAGGTTCAAGGTCAACCCACAGCTCTGCCATTTCCAGTGCTGGCTGGTGAGCTTTGAGTATGCGGGCAATCTGTGTTGCGCGGGCGGTGACCAGTGGGTCACGGGTTGAGACCGCTTGTTGAACGTAGTTGTTTAGGGCTATGTCGTAGCGTTTTCGGTCGATGGCCATTTCTGCGACCATCAAGGCATAAAGGGTTTCAGTATTGAATGATCGATCAGCCACCTTTTCAGGGGGAAGTTTCTCAGCTGGTATTTCTTCTTCCACCACCTGCGGCTGCACAGGTGCTGTGCTGCATGCCTGCAGCGCGGTGAGGAGAGCGATAGGCCAGAGCCGTGCAAGGTTGGCTTGTTTCAGGCGGTTTATCAGGCTTGTCATGTATACAGCTAACTCATAAGCAGCGTTGGCGTATTTGACGCCAACTGTTACGGGAGTTCTGCATTATTAGAGCCTCCCAATATATTATGGTTTCCTTTTGTGTTAACCCACACAATGGGGGTATTTAGCCAGTATAACAAGCCAGAGGGTGATTCACGCGCAAATGACAGATAAGGCGACACTGGACAGCGATAATCGCGCTATTATTCACAAGCCTTGCCTTCCTTCTCCCGGAAAAAGAGAATGAGCAGCTTTTTATCAGAACTCTTATCACTATTTAGTCTATGACACTCATTGCCTTGGGCATAAATCATACAACGGCGAGCCTTGATACTCGCGAGAAGGTTGCCTTCTCGCCTGGGCAGCTGGAGCAGGCGCTCTGTAATGCCCAGTTGGATGAGCTGGTGGACGAAATCGCCATTTTATCCACCTGTAACCGTACCGAAATCTATTGCCGTGGTGAAATTGATGAAGAGACGCTATTGCAATGGCTGGCGAGGGAGAAAAAGGCGAACCCCGATGAGTTGGCCGCGGCACACTATGCGCATCGCGATGAGGGCGCAGCTCGCCACATGATGTCGGTCGCCAGTGGTCTTGACTCACTGGTGTTGGGTGAACCACAGATTCTCGGGCAGATGAAGTCCTGTTATGCCGTGGCCAAAGAGGCCGGTACCTTGGGGAGTGTGCTGCATGATACTTTCCAGCGGGTATTTACCATTGCCAAGAAGGTGAGGTCGGAAACCGCTATTGGCGAGAACCCGGTTTCTGTTGCCTATGCCGCTGTTTCCCTGGCGCAGCAGATATTTTCAGACCTGAAGCAGGACACAGCCCTGCTGATAGGTGCTGGAGAAACCATTGAGCTGGTCGCGCGCCATTTGAAAAACCAGGGTATCAAACAGTTAATTGTTGCCAATCGAACCCTGGAAAATGCCCATCATCTTGCCCGGGAGCTGGATGCGGAGGCAATTTTACTGGCAGATATCCCGGAGCATCTGCCCGCAGCGGACATCGTGATATCATCCACCGCCAGCCAGTTGCCACTGTTGGGTAAAGGTGCGGTGGAAGCGGCGCTGAAAAAGCGCAAACACAAACCCATGTTTATGGTTGATATCGCCGTACCAAGAGATATTGAAACCCAAGTGGGTGAGCTGTCAGATGTTTACCTCTACACCGTTGATGATCTGAAAGAAGTCATTGATGAAAACAAGAAGTCCCGGGAACAGGCCGCAGAAATTGCCCGTGAAATTATTGATGCCGGCGTGCGGCGTTTTGCCCATGATCGCCGTGCACAATCGTCCGTTGAAGTCATAAAGGCTTTACGCCAGAAAACAGATCAACTGCGGGAAACTGAGCTGAAAAAAAGCTTGAAAGCGCTGGAAGGTGGAGCCAATGCTGACGAAGCATTGAAACAACTGGCCAGAAACCTGACCAATAAGTTTTTACATGGCCCCTCTACAGCGCTAAAGCAGGCCAGTGCTGAGGGTAAGCAGGAAGTAGTGCAGGAGATCCGGCTGTTGTTTGGCCTGGATGAACACGAATAATCAAAAGTAGTAGTTTTAGTAATCCATGAAAGAATCCATAAAAGAAAAATTACAGAACCTGGTAGAACGTTACGACGAAGTCGGCGCTTTGCTGGGTGACGCCGAGGTGATTGCGGATCAGAATAAATTTCGCGATCTTGGCCGTGAATATGCCGAACTGGAGCCTGTTGTTAAGTGTTTCCAGCAATACACCAGCGTACAGGAAAATATCGAAGAAGCGAAAGCGCTAATGGACGACGGCGATGAAGATATGCGAGAAATGGCTCAGGAAGAGCTGCAGCAAAGCGAAGCGCAAATCGAGCCGCTGGAGCTGGAGCTACAAAAGCTGCTATTGCCGAAGGACCCCAACGACAGCAAAAACGTGTTTTTGGAAATTCGCGCCGGCACCGGCGGTGATGAAGCGGCAATATTTTCCGGGGATCTGTTTCGGATGTATTCCCGTTACGCTGAAAACCGTGGCTGGAAAGTTGAAATTATCAGTGAGAGCCTCGGCGATCATGGCGGTTATAAGGAAATTATCAGCCGCGTGGTGGGTAACGGTGTTTATTCCCAATTGAAGTTTGAGTCAGGTGCGCATCGGGTACAGCGTGTGCCGGAAACAGAATCCCAGGGGCGAATTCATACCTCTGCGTGTACCGTTGCGATTATGCCTGAAGCGGATGAAACAGAAGATGTGGATATTAACAAGGCAGATTTACGTATTGATACTTTTCGTGCCTCCGGTGCTGGTGGGCAGCACGTCAACAAAACGGACTCGGCGATTCGTCTCACGCACATTCCAACGGGCCTCGTGGTGGAATGTCAGGATGAACGTTCGCAACACAAAAACAAAGCCAAAGCCATGTCTCTACTGGCGGCGCGTTTAAACAGCGCGCAGCAGGAACAGGCTGCAGCGGAACAGGCCAGTGAGCGAAAAAGCCTGGTGGGCAGTGGTGACCGCTCCGAACGCATTCGTACCTACAATTATCCCCAGGGGCGTGTGACAGACCATCGAATTAATTTAACCCTCTACAAGTTGGATGAAATTATGGCGGGCGGTCTGGATGATGTGGTGCAGCCGCTGGTAAATGAATATCAGGCGGATCAGTTGGCCGCCCTGGCTAATTAGTGCCTGTCACAATTGCTGAGTGCTTAAAAAAAGCGTCCGAATTAAACACTGTCAGCGATACTGCCAGGGTTGATATCGAGGTGCTTCTGGCAGCGGCGCTGAACAAAGACCGCACCTATTTATTTACCTGGCCGGAAAAAGAACTTTCTGCCGCGCAATTGCAATGCTTTAGTGCATTTGTGGCGCAGCGGAAACAGGGCCAGCCAGTGGCATATATTCTGGGAGAAAAGGAATTCTGGTCGCTGCCCTTGTTTGTCAATGCTTCTACGCTAATTCCTCGCCCCGATACGGAAACGCTGATTGAACAAGTATTGGCGCTTGTGCCGCGTGCTGCTACAAGTTCAATTCTCGATTTAGGTACCGGTAGCGGCGCCATTGCTCTGGCATTAGCCAGCGAACGGCCTGGCGCGCGTGTTATCGGTGTCGATTGTTCTCCTCCGGCAGTCGCGCTGGCGGAAAAAAATCGTTTGCGACATCAAATCTCTAATGTGACATTTATTGAGAGCCATTGGTTCTCTGCGCTGGATCAGCAGCACTTCGATATTATTGTCAGCAATCCGCCCTATATTGACGCCAGCGACGTGCACTTAAAGCAAGGCGATGTTGCATTTGAGCCCGCCAGTGCTTTGGTTGCTGCTGAAAATGGTTTGGCGGATCTTCGACATATTATTCAACAGGGTAAAGACTGGCTTGCGCCGGGTGCATACATGCTACTGGAGCATGGTTGGCAGCAGGCGCCATCAGTTAGAGACTTGTTTTTTCAGTTTGGCTACCGGCAAATCAGCTCAAAAAACGATTTGGCCGGGCATCAGCGGGTGAGCGTGGCAAGACGATGAATGATCAGCAGTTATTGCGCTTCAGTCGGCATATATTATTACCTCAAATGGGTATTGAAGGGCAGCAAAAAATACTGGCTGCCCGTGTGCTGGTGATAGGTATGGGGGGGCTCGGGTCACCTGCCGCCATTTACCTCTGTTCTTCCGGGGTTGGGCATCTGGTTTTGGTGGATGACGACAGCGTGGACGAAAGCAATCTGCAGCGGCAGGTTATTCATCGCGAGAAATCCCTGGGCGAAGCGAAAGTGCTCTCGGCAAAAAACACCCTGGCAGAGATTAATTCAAAGGCCTGTATTACTGTTTTTGAGCGGCGCCTGAACGATACCGAGCTTGCAGAACAGGTTCAGCATGCCGATCTGGTATTGGATTGCTGCGACAACTTTACCAGCCGCAAACAAATCAATGAGCTTTGTTTAATTAATAAAACGCCGCTGGTGAGCGCGGCGGCTGTGCGCCTGGAAGGGCAGCTAACCGTGTTTGACTTCCGCAACGAAAGTTCACCTTGCTACCAGTGTCTGTATCAGCTTCAAGGTGACGAAGATTTAAGTTGTGCGCAAAACGGCGTATTGGCACCAGTAGTGGGGGCTGTCGGAGTTGCCCAGGCGCTTGAGGCTTTGAAGCTTCTGGCGGGCTTTGGCCAGCCCCTGGTAGGTGAGCTGGGCCTGTTTGACGGCGCTGCCAATCGCTGGCGTTACCTTAAATATAATAAAAACCCCGCTTGTGAACTGTGTGGGGCCGAGGGAAGGGTGGGCTGTTAAGGCCCGCATATTGTGAGTGAAGCATTGGGTGGCACGACCGTGCGTTGAAATAAAAATTCAACGTACGGTGTACGTCTTAATGAAATCTAACGTAGCTTGGAAAAGGCGAAGCCGCCTTCCGACGTGTTTCGGAGATAGGGCTGGAATGCTTGCACAAATGGCTGTTGTTCGTTTTTAAGCATTACAGTTTTAGTGTCGCCTCCAGCGCAATAGTCCTCGGTCTGCGAACAAAGCTATAGTGTGTGTTGGCATTAAAGGGTGGTGTATCTGCCAGAGAAGCATTACCCGAATAACTGACAATATATTCATCCAGTAAATTCTTGCCCAGCACTGCCAAACCCCATCGGTCAGTTTCAATACCCAGTCGCAGGCCCAGCAAGTTATAGCTGTCCACCGCTCCGGCAGGGTCCAAGTTCACGTGTACCTGGTGGCTATCGATAAACTGCCAGTCGAGCACGCCGATAAAATCCAGCTGGCTGGTGATCGGGTGGTAATAATCCAGCGCCAGGTTAATGCTCAATTCAGGTGTGTAGGCGCCGCTCATGCCGGTATAGTCACAGGTGTCGATGGTACCGTTGCCGTCCAGATCTTCGCCATCAGGGGTTTGACCGGCGTAACAGTTACCGTTTTTGAAGTCTTTGTATTCGAAATCCAGATAGGAAAAACCGTAAGCGGCGGTGAGTCGGTTGACAATCAGCCAGCGCCCGTCAACTTCAAGCCCTTGTACTACCGTGTCTTTGGCGTTGCCCACGTTGAAACCCACCGCCCCATCGTACTGACTGATTTGCAGGTCTTTATACTCCGTGCGGTACAGCGAAAAGTTCAGCTCTGTACGGCCATTAAATAGGGTGTTTTTCATTCCCAGTTCCATCGCGGTAACGGACTCTTCTTCAAACTCGAAGTGCAGTAAGGGGTCGGGTTCCTCTGCTGGTGGCGCTGGTAATTCCGGGTTCCTGACACGGTAGTCAAACAGGCCGACACTGTTTGAGCGAGGGTCAAAACCACCGGCTTTGAAACCGGTGGTGTAAGAGCCGTAAGCCATCACATTGGGGCTAAAGTCGTACTCAATATTGAGCAAAGGTGTAAAGGCGGATTCATTTCGGCTGCCGGAGACATTGTGCCCGCTGTGCATGATGGGTTGCCACTGTTCGGGGGGCACAGAGGCATCAGGGAAATAGCGTGCCTGCTCCAGTTCGGCCAGAAACAGCTTCATGTAGGTATAGGCGGTGACCGGGTCTGCGTAGTAGTCAGCACTTTGCAGGTCGACCACGTTCATCATTTTGCTGGCGTCTTTGTCCTCTTCTGTGTAGCGTGCGCCAAGGGTAATATGCCAGGAATCCGACGCGTGCCAGGTGACACGGCCAAACATTGCCCAGGCCGTTGAGTTTTGCTCAAAATCACGTCGAACACCGGTACCCGATAGCACCGGGTACAGGGTGCTCAGGAATGATGTGTCTGCCAGGTCGATCTGGTCCCAGAATTCCTGCTCGTAGTCCTGGTAGTAAACGCCTGCAAGCCATTCAATGCTCTGATCCTGCGGGGAGGAGATGCGGATTTCCTGGCTGAATTGCTGATAATCCTCATTAAGGTCGACATTCAGTATTTCTGCTGCAACAAAATCACAATCGCACTGCTCGACGTAATCGAAGCTCAACAGGCCGCTCACCCAGGTAAGCGTGTGATCACCCAGGGCGTAATCGGCTTTGAAGGTAAAGTTGTTGATAGTGTTGTCGCTGGTCTCTTCATAGTCTGCCTGCCTTACGTGATCGCGCTCAGTCTCAAAGCCAGGCTGTCCAAGCAGCTGCAAGCCTTCATTAAAGGTGGTGCCCCCTTCTACCAAGGGCTCATCGTAAGTAATTTCAACGGCTCTGCCGGTGGTCTCAAAGGTGTTTTGCTCGCCTTTTAAAAACAGCTCAAGGTTTTCCGTTGCTTGCCAGGCGAAGCTGAGGCGCACACTGTTTTCCTTCCGTTGGGGATGATCCTTGCCAAGGTAGGAATTGACTACGTAGCCATCATCGGACACATTACGCAGCGCCAGGCGCCCCTGGCTTGACTCGCTCAAAGGGCCTGAGAGTACAGCATTCATTTCGGTGGTATTGAATTCCAGCTCCTGGGACAGAGAGAAGCGTGCCAGCGGGTCGTGACTCGGTTTTGCGGTTGTCAGGTTTAATGCCCCGGCGATACTGTTTTTGCCAAACAGGGTGCTCTGTGGTCCCCGCAGTAGCTCGGCACGTTCCATATCCATCATCGGCGCGCGGAATAATTGTGCTCGGCCGTAATGAATTCCGTCCACATACATGCCTACCGATTGTTCAAAACCCTGGCTGTTATCTGAGCCAATGCCGCGCACCCGAACCTGAGTGCTGACCCCGGTTTCCGTAAAGTGAATGTTGGGCATATGGGCTGCTAGCTCACCGAGGTTGGTGATTCCCGATTTATCGAGCTTATCGCCGCTGATGGTTGCTACAGAGAGTGGAACCTGCTGCAGGTTTTCTGTGCGCTTCTGTGCGGTAACAATGATTTCCTCGAGCTTCCCTGCTTCTGACCAGCAAAAGGCTGAGTGCGTGCAGATAAGGGAAATGGCAAGGGAAAGCGGGATATTTGCTTTTTTATTGCTCGAAAGGGGCATTATTCCTCTCACTTATTATTTTCTTCATGGGTATCAGCGGAGTATAAGTTAAACGAGCAGACGCGATGTAGTGCATCGCGCCTTTTGACGTGAAAATCTGAGCTAATTTACGCAAACAGTCGAAAATTACTGTTGGTAGTACTCTCTGTACCATTGCACAAAGTGGTTGATACCTTGTTGCACACTGGTGGCAGGCCTGAAGCCTGTTGCCTTTTCAAGTGCACTGACATCGGCGCAGGTGGAAGGCACATCACCAGGCTGAATCGGCATCATATTTTTGATCGCCTTTTTGCCGGTTGCCTTCTCAATGGCCTCAACAAAATCCATCAGCTTCACAGGGGTGTTATTGCCGATGTTATAAACACGGTAGGGGCAGAAGCTGGCGGCAGGGTCGGGGCTATCGCCGGACCAGCTCGCATCCGCTTCAGGAATTTTATCGCTAATGCGCACTACACCTTCAATAATGTCATCAATGTAAGTGAAGTCGCGAACCATCTGGCCATTGTTGAATATGTTAATGGCCTGCCGTTCGAGAATACCTTTGGTGAACAGGAACAGCGCCATATCGGGGCGTCCCCAGGGGCCATAGACTGTAAAAAAACGCAAACCCGTGGTGGGAAGCTTATACAGGTTGCTGTAGGTGTGGGCCATTAGCTCATTGGCCTTTTTACTCGCCGCATAAAGCGATACAGGATGGTCCACATTATGATGTTCTGAGAAGGGTTGCAGGGTGTTGGCGCCGTAAACGGAGCTGGAAGACGCATAAGATAGATGGGCGACTTTGGAATGACGGCAACCTTCCAGTATATTAACGAAGCCCACCAGATTGGAATCCACATAAGCGTGAGGGTTCTCGATAGAGTAGCGAACACCTGCTTGAGCGGCCAGGTTCACTACCCGGTCGAAGTGGTGATCCTGAAACAGTTTTTCCATACCTGCACGGTCGGCCAAGTCCAGTTTGATGAAAGAGAAGGCCTGCTGCTTTTTCAGGTTCTCCAGCCGTGCAAATTTCAAGTTAACATCGTAATAGTCGTTGAGGTTATCGATACCGACCACTTCGTCGCCACGCGAGAGCAGCTTTTCGCTCAGGTGGTAGCCGATAAAACCGGCCGCGCCGGTAACGAGAACTTTCATGGATGCTCCTGTTTGCAGTCCCTCCAGATTGGAGGCGCATCATATCAGCTCTGAGGGCTGTCACCAATTAAGCGGGGAAGTGCTTGCAGTTGAGCGGTGAGCTGTGTAAAAAGCCTTCTTTCTACTACATAAAGCAGGTGATTTTTCTTACATGACTGACCAAGAGTCCGACCGGGCCAAAAACGCCACAACAACAACAGGGGAAAAATCGTCTGCTGACGAGCCGAAACTCCCTTTCGATCAACTGGATTTAACGGATCAGGTCAGTCGTGCCCTGAAAGATATGGGCTTTACTCACTGCTCCCCCATTCAGCAGAGATCTCTGCCCTTCAGCCTGCGCGGTCATGATGTGCTAGGCAAGGCTCAGACGGGTACCGGTAAAACCGCCGCTTTTCTGGTTGCGGTGTTTGAAGACCTGTTGCGCCGCCCGCCGCCTGAGGAGCGTTTTGCTGGTGAGGCCCGTTCATTGGTGATAGCACCGACCCGGGAGCTGGTGATGCAGATTGCCAAAGATGCTGTGGCGATTGGTAAATACTCCGGTTTGAATGTGCATACTCTGGTGGGCGGCATGGATTTCAACAAGCAAATCAAAGGCTTGCACTCGCGCTTCGTGGATATCCTGGTGGCCACTCCCGGTCGCTTATTGGACATGTGTGAGCGCCGGGAAGTGTATCTCGATCAGGTTGAACTGTTGGTTATCGATGAAGCGGATCGCATGCTGGATATGGGCTTCATACCGCAGGTGAAGCAGATTGTGCGCCGCACCCCTCAGAAGACCCACCGGCAGACAATGTTGTTCTCTGCGACCTTTTCGCAGGATGTGATGCGCCTTTCTGAGCAGTGGATGTACGAGCCTGTGACGGTGGAAATTGAACCGGAATCGATTGCCACTGATACCGTGGAACAGTTTGTTTACCTGGTTGAAAGCGACGAGAAGCTGGGACTTCTGGGCAAGCTAATAGAGCAGCCGGATGTACAGAACCTGATGATATTTGCCAATCGCCGGGATGAGTGCCGTCGCTTACACGAAAGCCTTCGCAAAAAGGGCTTCAAGGTCGGCCTGCTCACTGGAGATATTCCCCAGGGCAAGCGTGTACGCACCCTGGACGATTTCAAGCAGGGCCGTTTGCAGGCGTTGGTGGCTACCGACGTCGCGGGGCGGGGGATTCATATCGATGGTGTGAGTCATGTGGTGAATTACACCTTGCCCGAAGAGCCGGAAGACTATGTGCACCGCATTGGTCGAACTGGGCGCGCGGGCAATACCGGCAAATCCATCAGTTTTGCCTGCGAAGATGACGCCTTTCGCTTGCCTGCCATTGAAGAGTTGCTTGGCAAGCAGCTTAAGTGTGAACAGCCGCCTGAGCACCTTATGGACGCCTGAGGTCTTTTGGCTTAAAACGCGCGACCTCGGCTACACTTTCAGGATAAACAGGCATTGAAGGTGAGCCTCGCAATATGAAAACTGTACTTGTTGTTGAAGACAGCGCAATTGTAATTAAAGTGCTGCGCCATGTGCTTGCACACAGCACTAAAATCCAACCGGTTTACGCGGAGAGTTTTGCAGAGGCTCGCAAACTGGTGGAAAGTGGGGAGTACCATTTTTTTGCAGCGCTCATCGATCTGAGTTTACCGGATGCCCCCGACGGTGAAGTGGTGGATTACACCCTCAGTCAGAAAATTCCCACTGTTGTCCTTACCGGTAGTTTCGACGAGAAAAAGCGCGAAGCGCTGCTGGCAAAAGGCATTGTCGATTACGTCACCAAAGAGGGGCGCTTTTCATACGAGTATGCCCTTGGCGTGCTTCACCGCCTGGTTAAGAATCAGAAGGTAAAAGTGCTGGTGGTGGATGATTCCAGCACCGCTCGCAGAGCTGTCACAGACTTGCTTGAGTTGCACCTTTATCAGGTGATTCAGGCTGCAGATGGTGTTGAAGCCATAAAAGCCTTGCTGGCAAATCCGGATATCAAGATTCTGATAACGGACTACCACATGCCTCGTATGGATGGCTTTGAATTGGTGAAAACCATACGCGGCAAATACGAAAAAACAGACATCATCATCATTGGTCTTTCCTCCGAGGGAGAAGGCCAGCTCTCGGCGCGGTTTATTAAAAACGGCGCAAATGACTTCTTGCGTAAGCCTTTCAATCACGAAGAGTTTTTTTGCCGCATTACCCACAATGTGGAGATGGTGGAGCTTATTGAGCAAATTCGCGATTCGGCCAACCGGGATGAACTCACCGGCTGCTACAACCGCAAGTATTTCTTCGAGCAGGCCGCTGTATTTCATCACAGAGCCGTACAAAATAATGCACCACTGTCACTGGCGGTGGTGGTGCTGGACGATTTTATGCGAATAAATGAACGTTATGGCCATGAAATCGGTAATTTTATCATGCAGCGTGTGGCTGACAGCCTGCGCACATCATTTGATCGTTTCCTTTTTGCCCGCGCAGGAGGTCACGAGTTTTTCGCGCTGATGCCGGGGCTGAGTAACGACAGGGCCTTGGCGTTTGTGGACCGGGTGAGGCAGGTGTTGGGTGCTGAAGAGCAGTGGCTGGGCGACGAGCAGATAGCGCTGACTTTCAGCGCAGGTGTTTCAAATGTGCTCGGCGATTCCATTGACGATATGTTGGCAGCTGCTGGCGTCTGTCTGCAGCGGGCAACGGAGGCCGGTGGTGACCTGGTGTTTGGCGATGAATGACCTAGGGCCTGTTAACACTAATTTAATTGCCACTGTTGTGGTTGAAAACGCGCCAATCTAGGCGCGAAGAGAGAAGTTTAGTCATTCTAAATAAACGAAGAGCAACAACGAGTGGCGCGTTTTCAGCCGCAACCCGAAGGGACTGGCAATTTTTCACCCAACTACGTTATCAGTCGCTTATTTGGAACAAGCAAATCACGCTCCTTCTGCCTTGTTGGACAAAAAAATGGGCTCAGGCAGAGGTAATTAAATTAGTGTTAACAGGCCCTAGTCCGAAGCGCAGTCCTTCAGCTCATTCAGCCAGAAGATTGTGCCACCGGTGACAGCTGCGGGCATGGCGATAATATTGATCACCGGTACCACGCTGGCAGCGGTGACCATGCCGCCAAAACCACAGCAACTGTAGAGGCGCCTCCAGAGCTTTTTCCTTACCCGGGTAAATGAGCAGCGGTTGTTATCTGCGGGGTAATCGGCGTACTGGATGGTCATGCACCAGGCGCTCCATGCCAGGCCGATAAGGGGGGCAAGCAGTCCGCCAAAGGGGATCACCAGGCCGATAAACAGCATTATCAGCATTACCAGCAGGCCGCGTAGAATAAAATACAGCAGTTTTTTAATTTCCCGTTTAAATACTCGGGGGATCATGCTGCTCAGAGCTTCGGGTGGGGGTTTACTGCCGCTGAGCAGCTCTTCAGCCTTTTCCGCCAGCAGGCCATAGAATGGGGCAGCGATGATATTGGTGATGATATTGAAGCTGTAGGCATAGATAATCAGCACCAGAATCAGTAATACCACGCCCAGCAGCTTCAGCAGGAAGTCCATCACCGGGCGAAGCCAGTCGGCAACCTCAATATCAAAGCCGCCGGAAAACATGCCCAGGTAAGTAATTAACACGCTGGTGAGTACCGCGAACAGCAGCACATTTACCAGCAGCGGCACCAGTATGTATGCCCTTAACTGGCGGTGCCATAACAGGCGGATGCCCGCAATAAAGTAATTGGCGCCGGTGACAATGTTGTTCTGCGGAGCGGCCTGGAGCATTAAAAACGCGCGCCTGCGGCTTCCAGGGCTTTGATATAGTCTGTGCTCAAACGGTGGTCGCTGATAACCTGCAGCAGGGTTTTACCCTGCGGGTTTTTTGCGTTGATATTGCGGCCATCTTCGCTAAAAAACTGCACAAATGTCGAGAAGTTGTCAGCTTTCATGCCGCGGTAGGCTCTTTCCAGGGCAAGGTAGTCTGCGTCAATCTCTCCGTTACCCTCCACCTGAAGGAAGCCGCGTACACGCTCGTCGTCAAATACTTCACCGAGCACTTTCTGCTTGTCTTTTTTCAAACTCATCAGCAATCCAGTTTGTTTTTCAATATTTCGTTTAGCTGCTGCGGGTTGGCCTGGCCCTTGGAGGCTTTCATTACCTGACCGACAAAGAAACCGAGCATTTTGGGGCGCTTTTTCTCATCAGCCTTGCGGTAGTTTTCCACCTGTGCAGGGTTATTTGCCATCACTTCATCGACCATTTTCTCCAGCGCGCCGCTGTCGCTCACCTGCTTCAAACCCTTGGCTTCGATAATGCTGTCAGCATCGCCCTCGCCATTCCACATGGCTTCGAACACCTGCTTGGCGATTTTGTTGGAAATGGTCTGGTCTTTGATTCGGGTAATCAAACCGCCCAGATTGTCTGCCGCTACTTTGCAATCCGAGATGCTGATCTCTTGCGTATTCAGTCGCGCGCTCACTTCGCCCATTACCCAGTTTGCCGCCAGTTTGGCGTCATCACTGGCTTTTGCTGCATCTTCAAAGTACCTGGCCATATCAGCGTCAGCACTAAGGATACCAGCATCATAGGCGTTCAAATTGTAATTTTTTTCGAAGCGTTTCTGTCGCGCATCGGGTAGTTCAGGCAAGGTGCTGCGAATGGCCTCAATGTATTCGTCATCGATAATAACGGGTAGCAGGTCAGGGCAGGGGAAGTAGCGGTAGTCGTTGGCTTCTTCTTTGGAGCGCATGGCGCGTGCGGTGTGGGTATCGCCGTCGTAGAGACGGGTTTCCTGTGTTATTTTACCGCCGTCTTCCAGTACTTCTATCTGTCGCTCCACTTCCTGCTCAATGCAGCGTTCCATAAAGCGGAAAGAGTTGAGGTTTTTGGTTTCGGTACGGGTACCCAATTCGCCACCTTTGAGGCGAACCGAAATGTTTACGTCAAAACGCATGGAGCCCTGGCTCATCTCGCCATCACAGATACCGAGTGAGGTGACAATGGAGTGTAGCTTGCGTGCAAAGGCCACCGCTTGTTCGGCGTTGCGCATATCCGGTTCAGTAACAACCTCAATAAGCGGTGTACCTGCGCGGTTCAGGTCGATGCCGCTCATGCCATGGCTAAAACCTTGAGATACCCCTTCATGCAGCGATTTACCGGCATCTTCCTCCAAGTGGGCGTGGTGAATGCGCACACGCTTTTGTTCACCATTGGCCAGTTGAATATCTACACAGCCAGCACCAACAATGGGTTCTTCCAGCTGTGTTGTCTGGTAGCCCTTGGGCAGGTCCGGGTAGAAATAGTTTTTCCGTTCAAACACTGAACGCTTGCCAATATCAGCATTGACCGCCAGGCCGAACATGGTGGCAAAGCGAAAGGCCTGTTCGTTGGCAACCGGCAGGGTGCCGGGCATTGCCAGGTCGATAGCGCAGGCCTGGGTGTTGGGCTCAGCACCAAAAGCAATGCTGGAGCCGGAGAAAATCTTGCTTTGTGTAGCCAGTTGTACGTGTACTTCCAGCCCGATAACTGTTTCCCATTCCATATTCTTTTACCTATGCGATGGCAGCCGGGGCAAGGGTGTGAAAATCCGTTGCCTGCTGGAATTGGTGGGCGAGGTTGAGCAGTTTACCTTCGGCGAAAAAGTTGCCTATCAACTGCAAGCCAACCGGTTTGTTTTCCACCAGGCCACAGGGTAGGGACATTCCCGGCAGGCCAGCCAGGTTGGTGGCGATGGTGTAGATGTCTTCGAGGTACATGGCAACCGGGTCATTGCTTTTTGCGCCAAATTCAAAGGCTGGCGAGGGTGCGGTTGGCCCTGCAATCACGTCCACCTCTTTAAAGGCTTCGACAAAGTCCTGTTTGATCAGACGGCGAACCATCTGTGCTTTACCGTAGTAGGCATCGTAGTAGCCTGCGGAGAGGCAGTAGGTTCCCACCAGAATTCGGCGTTTTACTTCATCACCAAAGCCCTCACCGCGTGAGCGTTTGTAGAGGTCTTCAAGATCTTTCGGGTGTTCGCAGCGATAGCCGTAACGCACGCCATCAAAACGGCTGAGGTTGGCTGAGCACTCGGCTGGCGCGATCACATAGTAAGCCGGCACTGCCAGCTTGGTGTGAGGCAGGGAGATGGACTTGGTTTGAGCGCCTGCTTTTTCAAGTTCTTTAATCGCGGCTTCCACTGCCGCGTGGGTGCCGGGGTTTAAGCCCTCTTCAAAATATTCCTTGGGAATACCCACAGTCACGCCGTTGAGCTGGTCAGCAAGGGTGGTGGTGTAGTCCTCCAGCGGCTGGTCGACGCAGGTAGAGTCTTTGCTATCAAAGCTGGCCATGGTGTTGAGCATAATGGCCGCATCTTCGGCGGTCCTGGCCATCGCTCCGCCCTGATCAAGGCTGGAGGCGAAGGCGATCATGCCCCAGCGGGAGACGCGCCCGTAGGTGGGCTTGATACCCGTGATACCGCACAGTGCTGCAGGTTGACGAATTGAGCCCCCGGTATCTGTGGCGGTTGCGCCGGGAGCAAGCTGAGCGGCCACCGCTGCAGCGGAGCCGCCGGATGAACCGCCGGGCACGCAATTGGTATCCCAGGGGTTCTTCACCGAGCCAAAATAGCTGGTTTCATTGGATGAGCCCATGGCAAATTCATCCATGTTGGTTTTCCCCAGCATCACCGCGCCGGCGCTTTTGAAGTTTTCCACCACGGTGGCGTCGTAAGGGGGTACAAAGTTGTGCAGCATCTTGGAGCCACAGGTGGTGAGCACGCCTTCGGTACAAAAAATATCTTTATGAGCGAAAGGTACGCCGCACATGGTGTTGTCGTCACCTTCTGCCAGTCGTGCGTCGGCGGCTTCGGCCTGAGCGATGGCCTGCTCTTCAGTAACCGTGATGTAACTGTTGAGCTTGCCGTCCTGCTCTGAAATACGCTGGAGGAAGTGCCGGGTGATTTCTTCGCTGGAAAACTCCTTGGCTCGGAGTTTTTGCGCGATTTGTGCAATGGTCAGCTTATGCATTGCGAAGTCCTGAATACATGGGTGTCGGAAATTTTTGATTGTTGTTGAGGTCTAATCGATAACTTTGGGTACGAGATAGAGGCCATTTTCAGTTGCCGGAGCTATTTTCTGGAAAGCTTCCCGTTGATTTGCTTCACTTACTGCATCAGGGCGTAAACGTTGCACCGCATCAAGGGGGTGAGCCATGGGGGTAGCACCTTCGGTTTTGGCGGCTTTTAACTGGTCCACCAGAGCTAAAACTTCGGTAATGCTTTTTGCACTTTGCTCAATGGTTTCTTCGTTAATTTTCAGGCGAGCCAGATTGGCCAGTTTTTCAATTTCTGAGGGGTTCACTACTTGCTCCGGAAAGCGATTTTTTACGCAATATGCTGGAAACGCGCTACGTTAACATATTTGTGCCTTGCCCAAAAAGCCCGGCGTTGATAGAGTGCCCACGTTCCCTGGGAGCCGTAATAAAGTGCGATAAATTTTCGCGGATATTTAGAACGGAAGTTAAAACGGAAGTTTTGTTAGAGGTTTACAAAATTGTGTATAAGCCTCACCGAATAAATCAAGGTCTCCATGAATATGTTCAAACGCCTTCGCGGTATTTTTTCAAACGATTTATCCATTGATCTAGGCACAGCAAACACACTAATTTACGTTCGCGAAAGGGGCATCGTTCTGGATGAGCCCTCGGTGGTTGCGATTCGCAACCAGAACGGTCAGAAGTCGGTGGAGGCGGTGGGAATGGCCGCCAAGCGCATGCTGGGGCGTACGCCGGGCAACATCACTGCTATCCGTCCTCTTAAGGATGGGGTAATAGCCGACTTCCAGGTAACCGAAAAAATGCTGCAGCATTTTATTCGCAAGGTGCACGAAAACAGCTGGTTTCAGCCCAGCCCCCGGGTACTGGTGTGTGTACCCTGTTTGTCCACAGAGGTGGAAAAACGAGCCATTCGAGAGTCTGCAATGGGCGCCGGCGCGCGCGAAGTTCGCCTGATTGAAGAGCCAATGGCCGCAGCCATTGGTGCGGGTTTGAGCGTTGATGAGGCTACCGGTTCCATGGTGGTGGACATCGGCGGTGGTACTACCGAGATCGCCATCATTTCCCTGAATGGTGTTGTGCTTTCTGATTCAGTGCGTATCGGCGGAGACCGCTTTGATGAGGCCGTTGTCAATTATGTACGCCGTAAATACGGCAGTGTGATCGGTGATGCAACAGCCGAACGCATCAAAAAAGAAATTGGCTGTGCCTACGCGGGCAGTGAAGTATTGGAAATTGACGTGCGTGGCCGAAACCTCGCTGAAGGGGTGCCGAAGAGTTTCACCCTTAACAGTGATGAGGTGCTTGAAGCCTTGCAGGAGCCGCTTGCCGGTATTGTGCAGTCTGTTAAAAGCGCTCTGGAGCAATCGCCTCCGGAGCTGGCATCGGATATCGCTGAAAGCGGCTTGGTGTTGACTGGTGGTGGCGCGCTGTTGCGCGACCTGGACCGCCTGTTAACCGAAGAAACCGGGCTGCCGGTGGTGGTGGCCGAAGATCCTTTAACCTGTGTTGCTCGTGGTGGCGGTCGGGCCATGGAATTAATGGATCAGCAGCATATTGATTTGGTTTACTAGGGCCTGCATAGCAGGTTCGGGGGAGCATAAGGCTCCCTGTTGCTGCCGAGCAGCACTTTATCTAGCGTAAGTACCGGAGCTGTTTATTAAACCGCTGTTCCGCCAAGGTCCGTCATTGACAACCCGAGTTGCCTTATTTTCCATAGCGGCTCTGGTGTCGGTCTACGCCTATTTGTACACCGATTGGTTTGATTCCCTTAGAAACGCCTCTACCGACCTGTCTGCCCCTCTCTACTGGGTCTCGGACTTTCCCGCCCGTGCTGGCGAATGGGCCGATAACCGCATGATGTCCCGCTCGAGACTGATTCAGGAGAATGAAGCGCTGCGAACGGAGTTGCTGGTGCACAAGCGCAAGGTGCAGCAAATGGCGTCGCTGGCGGCGGAAAACATCCGCCTGCGCCATTTGCTTAACTCAGCGGAACTGCTGGAGGACCGGGTAATTATTGCCGAGCTTATTGGCATTGCGCCGGACCCTGACATCCATATCGTGGTTGTTAACAAAGGCGCCAGCGACGGCGTGTATGTGGGGCAGGCCATGGTCGATGCCAATGGTCTTATGGGGCAGGTCGTGCAGGTAGGCCAGGGCAGCAGCCAGGTGTTGCTGATCACCGATACCACTCATGCTCTGCCGGTGCAGATCAACCGCAATGGTGTCCGGCTGATAGCCGAAGGCATCGGCAACCTCTACCAGCTTGCGATACGCCATGTATCCAATACCGTCGATATTAAAGAGGGAGATCTGCTGGTCAGCTCCGGTTTAGGGCAGCGCTTCCCTGTAGGTTACCCGGTGGCAGAGGTGGTGGATGTGCAATTCGATTCCGGCCGCGCCTTCGCCTATGTGATCGCCAAGCCAATGGCCGATATGAACAAAAGCCGGCATGTGTTGTTGATATTCGATCAACCGCCCTCGGAGGTTGAGCAGTGATTGTGCCTCAGCGCAGCCGGCCTATTGTGCTGCTTGTTTCCAGCTTATTGATCGGTCTGTTTGTAGCCATCATGCCACTGCCAGGCGGTTTGGCCATGTTCAGACCCGAGCTGGTATGTATGCTGGTGCTTTACTGGGTGATGAGTTCACCGGAGCACCTGGGGCTGGGCTTTGCCTGGTGTGTGGGCTTACTGCAGGATATGCTGGAACTCGGGGTATGGGGCGCACACGCCCTGGCGCTGACGCTGTTGGCTTATATATGCCTGGCGTCGTATCAGCGCATTCGCAGCTACTCCGTCTGGCACCAATCCATGTGGGTGTTTGTGTTGGTGGGCATGCATCAGGTGGTTATCAGCTGGGTGCATAACCTTGCTGGTTATGAAAAACAGGCGCAGGAGTTGATTATTCCAACCGTAATAAGTGCCCTTTGCTGGCCATTACTCATCTTTTTATTCCACCGGCTTCGTTTGCGCTACCGCATCACATAGAATCACCTACCTAATTAATAATAATGGACAGACATTTGAACGCTCATTGCCAAGAGGTTGATCTTTTATTGGCTTCCAAGTCCCCCCGCCGTCGTGAACTGTTGCAGCAGATTGGCGTCAGATTTAAATGTATCCGCGTTGATGTGCCCGAGTTGCGTAAGAATGGCGAGCCGGCTGAAGCCTATGTGCTGCGCCTTGCCGAGAGCAAAGCGAATGCCGGGTACAATGCAGCACAAGATCAGTCGGTACCGGTGCTGGGCTCTGATACCATCGTGGTATGCGATGGCGCGGTACTCGAAAAACCTCGGGATGAACAACACGCCGTCGAGATCTTAACGGCGCTCGGCGGGCGCACACATCAGGTTATGACCGCTGTTTCCCTGCGCTCGTCGCAAGCCCATGAAACTGTCTGCAACATAAGCGAGGTGAGTTTTCGCTCGATTGGTGAACAGGAAGCTCGTGGCTACTGGCTCACAGGTGAGCCGGCGGATAAAGCCGGTGGCTACGGTATTCAGGGTCTGGCTGCGATTTTTGTTGAGTCCATTAAGGGCAGTTACAGTGGCGTAGTCGGCTTACCCCTGTTTGAAACCTATCAGCTATTAGCGCGCTTTAATGTGCCGGTTTGGAAAACGATTAATGAGTGAAGAAATTCTGGTTAATTTCGCGCCCACGGAAACCCGTGCCGCGCTGGTGGAAAATGGTGTGCTCCAGGAAGTGTTCGTGGAGCGGGCTCGAAACAAAGGTTATGTCGGTAACATCTACAAGGGCAAAGTGGTGCGCGTACTTCCGGGGATGCAGGCAGCCTTTGTCGACATTGGCCAGGAGCGAGCCGGTTTCATACATGTTTCGGATATCGTCACCAATAACAATGGTGTGGAGGAGCGTGGCAACGGTGAGGCGGATATTCGAGCTTATTTGCGTGAAGGGCAGGATTTTCTGGTGCAGGTTATCAAAGACCCCATCAGTACCAAAGGCGCCCGTTTAACGTCCCATTTGTCTGTGTCGGCACGGTACCTGGTGTACATGCCGAACAGTTCTCACATTGGCGTATCTAATCGCATCGAAGATGACGGTGAACGAGAGCGCCTGAAGGGCATTGTTGAGAAGCTTGCCGCAGAGTGCGCGGATCAGTACAAAGGCGGCGGATTTATTATTCGCACGGTTGCCGAGGGCGCTACCGAGGAAGACCTGCGTGCCGATATCCCTTTTGTCTTGCGGCTCTGGCACGACCTTGCGGACACCATCAAAAATGCCAGAGCCCCGGCTCAGGTCTACGAAGATTTGCCGCTCTATATGCGTACCATTCGCGACTTGATACGCTCCAATATTGAACGCGTGCGCATCGACTCACGCGAGTGTTTCGCCACCATGGAGCGTTTCGCCAAACACTATGCGCCGGAAATTGGTGGTCGCATTGAGCACTACCCGGGTGAACGGCCCTTATTTGATCTTTATGGTGTGGAGGACGAATTACGTCGCGCGCTGGACAACAAAGTGCCCCTTAAATCGGGTGGTTATCTGATTGTCGAACAAACCGAGGCGATGAGTACTATCGACGTTAATACGGGTGCTTTTGTCGGCCACCGAAACCTGGAAGAAACCATCTTCAAAACCAATCTGGAAGCGGCCACCGCCATTGCCCGCCAGCTGCGCCTGCGCAATTTAGGCGGCATAATCATTATCGACTTCATTGACATGAAAGATGCCGAGCACCAACGGCAGGTTTTGCGTACACTGGAAAAAAGTCTTGAAAAAGACAGGTCAAAAACCAGCATTACCGGTGTGTCCGAACTTGGTTTGGTGGAGATGACGCGAAAGCGAACACGGGAGTCATTGGGGCAGGTTCTGTGTGAGCCCTGCCCGGTATGCAGTGGACGTGGTACCTTAAAGTCAGCAGAAACGATCTGCTATGAAATTTTTCGCGAAATACTGCGTGAAGCACGAACCTACGATAACGAGCGCTTTCTGGTCCTGGTGTCGCAACCGGTGATTGACAGATTGTTAGATGAAGAATCCGATAGTGTTGCTGATTTGGAAGCCTTTATCAGCCGCACCATCCAGTTTCAGGTTGAGTCTATTTACAACCAGGAACAGTACGACATAATTCTGGTGTAAACCGGAAGAGAAGAAACAGTGGTATTTATTAGCCAACGATCCATGCGGCGACTGGCCCGACGCTTCTGGGGAACTATGTTTACCCTGGTCATTGCTGTGGCTGTTGCAGTGCAATTGGGGCGTGAAGCTTTTCCACTGTTAAACGATTACCGCGAAGATATCAGCCAGATTATTGGCAAGCGTCTCGGTGTGGAAATTGAAATCGCTGAAGTTTCGGCCTCATGGTCTGGTTTGCGCCCGGAGATTGAGCTTCATCAGGTGAAGGTTTTCAGTCTCAAGCAGGAGCCCATTTTTTCCATCGATCAGGCCACTGCGCAACTGTCGCTGGTGGATAGCCTGTTCAGCGCATCCTTGCGCTGGCGCCATCTGTTCTTCAAAAACCTGCACACCACACTGGAGCAATCCGAGCAGGGCCCCTGGCAAATAAAATCGCTTCAGACACAGGCAAAGGCTAATTCCAGCGTTTCCTTTAAAGACCCTCTGGATATTTTTCTGTTTGGCCGCAGGGTAGAACTGGAAAACGCCTCATTTAACCTGGAGTTCCGTACAGGTCATCAGTCGGTACTAAGTATTCCGCAAATTACCCTTGAAAATGATAAAGATTTTCATCGGGTCACTGCTTACGCGGGTGTGCTCGACAAAGCCGGTGAACAGCAGCAGCACTTTCGTTTTTTGATCGAAGCCACTGGCGACCCCCGAGATATGGATAACTTCCACTCCAAGGGTTACTTGGCGCTCAAGCAGTTTCCCACCGAAAAAGTGGTCGCTGCCTTTGCTGGTAAGCACTGGCAGCAGGACGAGGAACAGCGTTGGAAAGACGGTCACTTGCTCGATTTGGAATTGTGGTACGAGGGCAACTCGAAAAAGGGGCTTAACCTTTCCGGTAGCGTCCGTTCCGATGGCCTGCCGCTGGATGTGGGTGACAATATTCTGCTGCCTGACGGTATGCGTGCCGGGATTACCGGTCACTGGCACCCCCGCACCGGCTGGGCGCTTGTGTTCCAGCATCTGTTATTACACTGGCCTGAATTTTCATCGCCCCCGATCAACCTGAAACTGGCTGGCAGCCTGGACAGGAAACCCAGCCTTGCGGTAGACAAGGTGAACCTGGCGGAATGGCACCAGCTGGCAACGCGCACCGGGCTTTCGCAGGGTTTTGCAAAGAAAGTTTTGGACGCACTGCAGCCCAAGGGGGTGTTACAGGATATTTCGGTACTGTTTGTCCCTAAAGAAGCGGGCTATTTTCGTTTAACGGGGGAGCTGCTTTCGGCGAGTGTGAAAGGCTTCAGGGGTTCGCCAGAGGCCGAGAATGTGAATGCCTATGTGTCTGCTTCCGCGTTTGAAGGCTATGCGGATATTCGCAGTCACGACGGCTTCAGCATGCACTTCCCTCTTATCTATGATCAGCCTTTGCAGTTTGACAGTGCCGAAGGACGCGTCGCCTGGCAGGTGGATATGGAGCAAAAAATCGCTTATGTCAGTTCCAGCCGATTGAGCATGATTCAGGGCGATGAGCAAGCCAATGGTTACCTGCATTTAAGCCTGCCTACCGTGCGCGATGGCCGTGAGCCGCATATGACGCTGGCTATCGGGGTGGAGGGCGCGCCAGTGAGTATCCATAAAAAGTACGTACCCAAGGTGGTGCCGAAAAACCTGTACCAGTGGCTCGGGCAGAGCATTGGAGAGGGGCAGGGTAGTGACCTCGCTTTTATTTATCACGGTTCCATTTCCAAAAAGCCTGAAATCCCTGCCAATATTCAGCTGACTGCGGAGGTCCGTAACGGCGACCTGGCGTTCGATCCAAACTGGCCGGCGCTAAAGGGGATTGATGGCAGGTTGCAGCTGGATGATCGGCGCCTGGACGTTATCGTTCATCAGGCAAACCTGCTTGGTAATCGGGTTAGCAATGCAGAGATCAAACTGATCAAAAACCCGGAAGACGAAGGTCATGCATTGTCCATCTCCGGTCGCCTTAACAGTAATGCAGCTGCGGCCATGGAGTTGCTGCAGAAGAGCCCCGTACGCAGTGTTTTTGGCTCCACCTTTGATTCCTGGGAGTTTGGTGGAGACGTTTCTGCAGCGATATCCTTGCTGGTGCCATTGCATGCTGAGGCAAAGGGCATGAGGCAGAGTGTTGATGTTCAGTTTCAGCAGGCGCGAGTGGATATGAAAGATATAGACCTCGCCATTGACCGGGTTTCCGGTGACCTGAGTTATCACTCAGACAAGGGGCTCAGGGCAAAATCACTCAGGGGCCGTTTGTGGGGTAAAAAAATTACAGCACACATCGAAAGCCCACTTTCTGAAGCCAGACAAGGAGTGCGGGACACGGTTATTCATTTTAAAGGCCCGGTGGATGTGGACGATATCCGCAGCTGGACCAAGCGGCCTGAACTCGGTTTTGTAGAGGGCAGTTCAACAGTTGAAGGCCGCTTGATTATTCCCGCTGCGGACACTCAGGCGCACAGCGTAGAGATCGACCTTGTGTCTCAGCTAAAGGGTGTGCAGTTCAACTTACCGGAGCCAATGAAAAAAACGATGGCAGAAGAAAAGGGCTTTCGGGTTAATTTGAAATTGCTGGATGATGCCCAGCTCTACCAGTTTGATTACCGTGATCTAGTCACTTTGCGCCTGAAGAGCGGAGAGAATATTGAAACTGCGGCGCAGGTGAATATTGCTGAACAACCGATGCCGCTTCAGGGAGGTTACTTCGATGTAATTGGTCGCGTCGGCACCTTTGATCTTGAGGAATGGGATGAGGTGCGTGAGCAGTACTTTGAGTATCTGGCTCAAAGTGGCTTGCAAAGCGACGAGGAGCTGCCCATACGACTAAACCTCGATATCGATCTGGCTACTTTAGGGGGAGCGAGCCTGGAGCAGGTGCATGTGAACGGCCTTGGTACAGAAGATCAGTGGGACTTGCGGCTTGAGAGTGAGGTGGTGGCAGGCAGTGTGGTGGTTAATGAGCTTGAGTCGAATATGGAAGTGGGCTTTTTTCTGGACTACCTGCACTTGAAGCCTGAACAAGCCGGCCAGCAGGAGACTGTCGCCGATGTCGTCGCCGACGATACCGGGCCCATCGCGCCGGCGCAGGACGCAGATCTGGCGACAGAAGAAAAAGACGCCGCCTGGAATATGTCTGAAATAGACTTGAGCAAGCTTACCTTCCCGGTGCGCTTTCAGGTGGAGGAGTTGAGTTTTGCTGGGCAACCCTATGGTCGCTGGGCTTTTGATATGAAGCCAATAGAGGACGGAATTTCTCTCAGTAACATCCATGCCTACGTAAGAGGTATGGCCGTAGGCGAAGCGGTTAGTGATTACGAAGCGGTTGTGGATGAGGAGCCCCCCAAGCGGCGCAAGTACGGCAAGTTTGATGATGCCAGAAGTGCCGGACGCCGCGTTATCAGTGAGCGGGAAGAATTTCAGAAGAATGCCCTGGCCAGCCCCCATGCCGAGTTCATCTGGCGTCAGAATCAGAGCGGCAACCACAGCTTTTTCCGGGGCACGCTGATGGCCAGTGGCACCGAGAGTGTGTTGGAAGCCTGGGGCTTTGATAAGGCCATTGAAAGTGAACTCAGTATTATTTCGGCAGAAGTCTCCTGGGATGGCGCTCCCGACGAGATCAGTCTGAAAACCGTCCAGGGGCAGGTGATTTTCGATCTCGAAGACGGTGCATTTATTCGTGGCGCGGGCGAGGCAGATAATGGCCTGTTACGACTAATAGCCCTGTTCAACTTCGACACCATTGCGCGCCGTCTAAAACTTGACTTCAGTGACCTGGCCAAAGAGGGCTTTGGTTTTGAATCGGTGCACGGTGAGTTCGATTTTCAGGATGGCTGGATCTACATCAACGAACCGATGGTGGTCGACTCCACTTCCTCGCGGATTCAATTGGCCGGCACCCTCGACGTGATCGAAGAAAAAATTGACGCCGAACTGGTGGCAACACTTCCCGTTGCCGGTGATCTAACGGTTGCAGCCGCGCTGGTGGCAGGCTTGCCTGCGGCGATAGGCGTGTTCATCATCAGCCACATGTTTGAAGAGCAGGTGGATAAGGCCTCCAGCATAAATTACCGCGTGCGTGGCAGCTGGGAAGAGCCAAAAATTAAATTCCGCAAGATTTTCGATGACAGCGCGGCCGCCAAGAAAGGCAAGGAAGTACAGAATATACGTGAGCAGGACAAGCTGCAGCTTCCTGAAGATTTAAAAATACCGCGCGTGGATTTGTTTGACGACAAGCCCAAGCCTACGCCACTGCCAGATTAGAGTCTTAGCGATTAATGGAAGCACTTCAGATAGCTGCTGTTCAACTCGTTAGCCAGGTGGGCGAAGGGGCTATCGAGCAGAACTTTGTTAGCGTGGAAAACTTGCTTCAACGGGCCAGGGCAGCGGGTGCAACACTGGCGGTGCTACCGGAAAATGTTCTTACCTTCGGTCAAAAACATGCTTGCGATCAGCTGCAACAGCGGCGCTGGCTGGAGCGCTTTGCGGCAATGGCGCAAGCATATAATCTGTGGCTGGTTGCGGGCAGTTTGCCGCTTCAGGATTTTTCTGTTGCTGCGGATGGTGCACTCATCTGGCGAGAGTCTGCCGGTTTGCCTTTTGCCACCTGTGTAGTTTTCAATAGCCAGGGGACTATTGCCGCTGTCTACCGTAAGGTTCATCTGTTTAATGCCCAAGTGAATGATGCCCACGGGAATTATCGGGAGTCGGACTTTTTTCAGGCTGGCAACAGCGCCACAATCGTGGATACACCCTGGGGAAAAATGGGCATAGGAATTTGTTTTGACCTGCGCTTCGCGCACTTTTTTCAGCAGTTAAGGCGCAAAGGTGCGGATTTCGTGGTACTGCCATCGGCCTTTACTTACACTACAGGCAAAGCCCATTGGGAGATTCTGTTGCGTGCCAGAGCAATTGAAAACCAGTTTGCTGTGGTGGGTGTAAACCAGGGTGGTGTTCACGATGAGAAACGAAAAACCTGGGGCGACTCCATGATAGTGGACGCCTGGGGTACTGTATTGGCGCGAGCCGGTGAAAAAGCTGCAGGTAATGATCCGCAGCTGGGAGAGCAGCTTGTTATGGCGCAGCTGGACCTGTCGGTGCAGAAAGCTCTACGTGAGCAAATTCCCCTGGGCGCTTCAAGCTTGTAGTGATGGGTAGTGTTTCGTCCCATCCCATAGTTTTCAGCCTTGTCTGTAGTGATATGACTGGATGAATATTTTATTGTTCGTTTTCCAGTCATGGCCATTCAGCTCTAGAGTTGAATGGCCTTATCAACTAGTATTTGTTAATAGGCTCAATGGAAATTCGGCCGCTAGACGAGATACTTTTTCCTCCGTTGGTATTTATGACTTTTTCAGCATTGCTCCATGTTGTGTTGAAGTGATTAGTACTAGATTTTGTGGAGATGTAAATTTTGTTGTTTTCGCCGCGAAAGAGGATGTGTAATTTATTTTGGCGATCTATTGCAAGCCCGGGGCCTGATGGTGTTTTGAGTGCTTTCCGTAGTCGATATGATGTCCACTTTACAGCGTCTGATGAATGCCTAATATAAAAATAGTTATTGTCTTTGCCTTTATAAGCCAGCGTTAATCGCCCATTATAATTGACGACCGTTGGAGCCCTTGCAGTGGTGTTATTGTTGACCGTTCTAAGAGAACTCCAGTTCATACCATCAGTACTGCTAGTATACGATATTCTGCTTCTGTTTGTACTTTTAAAAAATAGGTAGAGCTTTCCTTTAAACTCTATTAGGTCCGGTGCTTGGGTTGTTTTGTGGTCAATGCTATAGAATGAATAGTCACAGCTTGAGCAGTAGCTGGATTTGTAACCTATTTTAATAGCGTGGCTACTATCGTCCGAGAAAGCAATGTAATCACCATTTTTGAAGCGAGCAGAGGCAATGCCGGTTTCGGTGCGCTGTCCACTATCAATGCAGTCTTTAACTGTTTTATTGATTTCGCCACAGATTATTAGCCTGTGGGTTCTGTTTGTGGCATAGGCGAAACCTTTTGCAATTTTCGACGGAGACATGTCCATTTTTGGTGCGTATGTGTTTTCGGTCCACCCAACTTCTTGTCCGCCGATTGTATCCATCCAAAATTCTGTATGTACTATAGTGGTTTGGTCGTAGTGGCTGGTATTGGATTCTGTTAATAGTAAAGGACTCGTTCCGAGAGTTGCATCATATCGGTATGCGGCATTATTGCTGCCTTGGTAAAGAAATGGAACGGGTGATCTTCGGTCGGCGTGTAAGTAAGATGATATTGAGGCGATTAACAAAGACGTGAATATGAAAAAAAATTTTTTCATTTTTGCTCCTGATAAAATTTCCAATTTTAATTTCCGCGAAATTGTCCGCAGAATATCCTTTGCAAAGGTATGTAGCATCTCGTTTGCAGTTAACGATGATACTGTTATGTAATTATTTGGCAACGTGATTGATGTTAGGGGCGACATTTATAGAATGAGGTATCTAAAAAACAGTTGTACGGACAATGTCGGTATGACGAAGGGCCCTGAGTGACGTGTGTTTGGTTTTTTCTACGCCATATTAAGGGGTGGGTTTCTAGATAATTCTGATAGAGCCAAAGTTTGGCCGGTTTATGTGCCAGGGTCGTGGTTTAGTTTTTAAGCTAATGAACTTTATTGTTTAACAAGCTGGGCTACTGGTGTGTTGGATTGCATTAACGTTGCGCTGGAGTATTTAATTAAACTTCAAAGCACTGCCTGATAAACTTGAATAATTTCCGCGCACTGGCAGGCGCTTTATTTTGCGATTGTTCTTTTTGAGCGCTACGTATTAGCTGTCGCAGTTGTTGTCTGTCGCATTGGGGGAACTGGCCAATAAACTCGGCGAGAGCTTTTTCGTCGCTGAGTAAACGCTCGCGCCACTGTTCCATCTGGTGATGTCGTCTTACGCTGGTGTGCTGCTTTTCCTGGATTGCATCGTAAGCGTGTTGAATGGCTTCGCCATCGGCGTTGCGCATTAATTTGCCAATAAATTGCAGATGTCTTTTTCGGCCGCTGCGCTGGGTAATTTTGGGGGCGTCTACTATCGCTTTTCGAAGTACTTCATCCAGTGGAATAGTGGCCAGTTGAGCTGCTGTGAGTTCCGTAAGCTTTTCGCCCAGTTCCTGTAACGCGAGACTTTCTTTTTTTAACCGGGTTTTGCTTTTGGGGTCTTCTTCGGACCATTCCTCGTCAATCATGTGTTGTCTCTAGGCGTAAAAGTAAGTTGCCAGGCCGAGAAAGGCGAAAAAGCCTACCACGTCGGTCACTGTGGTTAAGGTCACACCACCGGCCAGTGCCGGGTCTATTTTCAGGGATTTGAGGGTGACAGGTAACAGCGCGCCCACCAGGGCTGCGGTTAACAGGTTAATCACCATGGCGATGGCGAGAATGATGGCGATATTGATGTCGCCGAACCACCAGGCGGCAATGGCTGCCATCACCAGTGCCCATAATAGCCCATTAAAAAGGCCTACCCGAATTTCCCGCGATAGCAGCCAGCCAAGGTTGCTTCTGCCAATATGACCCAGGGCCATACCGCGAATGACAACGGTAAGGGTTTGTGAGCCAGCTACGCCTCCCATGCTGGCGACAATGGGCATCAGTATTGCCAGTGCCACCACTTTCTCGATGGTAGCATCAAACATACTGATCACCGTGGAGGCGAGAATTGCGGTCACCAGGTTAATGCCCAGCCAAACGGCGCGGCGGGGGATGGAGCGGGTTGCCGGAGCGAAGGTGTCTTCGTCTTCATCCAGACCGGCCATGCTCATCAGCGAGTGGTCTGCGCCTTCCCGTATCACGTCTACCACATCGTCAATGGTAATTCGGCCCACCAGTTTGCCCTGTTCGTCCACAACGGGGGCTGAGATCCAGTCGTGCTGCTCAAACAGGCTGGCCACTTCATCATCGGCCATATTGACGGGAATAGCGTTGGTGTCTGTGACCATTACCTCGCGCACGGTAACGCCCGGGTCAGTCGTTAACAGCGTGCTCAGTGGCAGCATGCCAAGATAGTCGTCTTTGCGGTTGACCACAATCAGCGCGTCCGTTGAGGGTGGCAACTCTTCGTGGCGGCGCAGATAGCGCAGCACCACGTCCAGGGTAAAGCGGGGGCGAACGGTGATGGTGTCGGTATTGGTGAGACCGCCGGCGGTGTTTTCATCAAAGGCGATAACGGCTTCTACGCGGCTGCGGTCCTGGTCGCTCATGGCGGCGAGTACTTCCTGGATCACCTGCTCGGGCAGCTGCTGCAGAATGTCGGCAACATCATCTGTTTCCAGGCCTTCTGTGAGCTCAACCAGTTCTTCCGTATCCATCTCTTTAACGAACTGATTCTGCACTTCCTGGGAAAGGTCCTCCAGTACTTCACCGGAGATATCCTTATCGACCAGTTCCCACAGAATGTTGCGCGAAGGGGGCGGTGAAGACTCTATCAGACGGGCGATCTCCACCGGACGCAAGCCGTTTAGCATCCGCCTTACTTGGCGGAAAGTGCCGCTGTCGAGCATTGCTTGTACCTTGCTCAGATGCGCATGGGGCTGGCTGTCGATTTGATCGGCATTCTGAGGCATGAGGGATACTCGTTGATTTCGTATGGATAAAACCCATGAACAGGGTTATGGAGAAATTGTAGCTTTTTCAATAGCTTCCGGGAAACTATTAATTTATTTTAATGGTTTTTTTATTATCAACTCGGCGAGGTTCCGTGCAGGGTTAACAGCGCTTATTCCCCCTCATCAAAACGGTTATTAATTAGCGCCACCAATGCTTCCATGGCTTCACATTCGTCGCAGCCATCAGTGCGTAATAGTATGTCCGTTCCCTTGGAAGCGGCCAGCAGCATCAGCGACATGATGCTCTTGGCATCGGTGGTTTTGCCTTTTGCTTCAACCTCAATAGTGCAGGAATAGCGATTGGCGAGGCTTGCCAGCTTGCTCGCTGCGCGCGCGTGCAGGCCGAGCTTGTTAATGATTTGAATGGGCTGTTCCTGCATATGGTGCTCAGGCCTTGGCTTCCAGTTGTCGGTGGCGGGTTTGCACGTTTTTATAATCGGTTTTCAGCGCTTTGGCCAGCCGTTCACACATATAAACAGAGCGGTGCCATCCGCCGGTGCAGCCAACGGCCACCGTCAGATAGCTGCGGTTGTTATTTTCAAACTTGGGTATCCACTTGCGTAAATAGTTAAGGATATCCTGGTACATGTCCTCCACTTCCTGCTCGCTGCCAAGGTACTCAATTACCGCGGGCTCCAGGCCGGAGTGGTCCCTTAAGTGCGCGCTCCAGTAGGGGTTGGGCAGGCAGCGCACGTCGAAAATAAAATCCACGTCTACCGGAACACCAAATTTATAGCCAAACGATTTGAGCATCACCGCCATGCCTTCACGGTCGTGGCCGACGACGAGGTGCTTGATGGTGCTGCGTAGCTCATGCAGACTGAACTTGGAGGTGTCGACGGTGATATCGGCTTGAGAAGCAATGGGTGCGAGGATGTTGTGTTCTCGCTCAATGGCTTCGGCGAGACCGGTAAATTCATCGGACAAGGGGTGTTTGCGGCGCGTTTCACTGAAGCGTTTGAGTAACACATCGTCTGCGCTGTCGAGGAATACGATCTGGTACTGGTTGCGCTCAAGCGGCGCCTGGGAGAGCACTTCGGCAACGCGACTCAAGTCGCCCATGATGTTTCTGGCGTCGATGCCTATGGCGAAATCACTGTGTTCCGCGCCGGGCGCGCTGCTGATCTGCTTGATCAGATCGGCTAGCAGGTCCACGGGTAAGTTGTCGATACAGGTAAAACCTTCATCTTCCAGCAGATGAAGCGCCGAGGTTTTTCCCGAGCCTGAGCGGCCACTAACAATTAGCAAGCGCATAATTCACAGCCTGTGCAGCGTTGTTTATACGAAAGGGTAGATTGTTTTTCTACAGCCGGGAAGCTTTCTTTAAGCCAGCCCTAGTTCTGCGCGGCGCAGGCTACCTCAAACAGTTCCTCATCGCTTTTGCAGGTGCGCAGTTGCTGTGTGAAGGAGCCATCCTGAAGGGATTCGGCCAATTGTGCAAGCGTTTGCAGGTGGCTTTCTTCTGCATTTTCTGGAACCAGCATGGCAAATACGATGTCGACAGGTTCACTGTCTATGGCGTCGAAGTCTACAGGTTTGTCCAGAGTGAGGCAGGCGCACAGGGTTTCGCCACTGGTTGCGCAGCGGCAATGGGGTACCGCTATACCGTGGCCAATGCCAGTAGAGCCCAGGCGCTCTCGCCCGAGGATGTTTTGAAAAATGGTGTTTTCGTCGGCTTCTGCCAGGGAGGGCGCAAAAAGTTCTGCCAGGGTTTCTAGCACTCGTTTTTTGCTAACTCCAGTAACTTTCGCGCGTGTGCGCCCGGCGGTAAGCATAGTTTCGATATTCATGGCGTTGTGGATATTGGGGTTTTACTTCTGGCCACTGATAGGGTGGTCACAAATCGCTGGAAATCGGCGCGCATTCTACCACTACTGCGGCACGATCCAAGTGTAAACAGTGCTGAACTTTTGATTTCAGTCGTTCATACCGGAGTATGGATCAAACAAGGCGTTTGCGCTCATTGGATGGGGGTATATGAAGGGATTCACGGTACTTTGCGATGGTTCTGCGCGCCACTTTAATGCCTTGCTCAGCGAGTAAGCCGGTAATTTTTGAGTCGCTCAGGGGTTTGCGTGGATTTTCTGCAGCCACCAGTTTTTTGATAATGGCGCGAATAGCCGTTGAAGAGCATTCACCGCCGGAGTCTGTTGCAACATGGCTGGAGAAAAAGTACTTCAGCTCAAATATGCCCTGTGGTGTGTGCATATACTTCTGCGTGGTGACACGGGAGATGGTGGACTCATGCATTTCCACAATTTCGGCAACATCGTGCAGAACCATGGGTTTCATCGCTTCGGCGCCATGATCGAGAAAGCCCTGCTGTTTCTCAACAATGCAGGTGGCGACCTTGAGTAATGTTTCGTTTCGGCTTTGCAGGCTCTTCAGAAACCAGCGTGCTTCTTGCAGGTTATCGCGCAGGAAGGTGTTGTCGGCACTGGAGTCTGCACGTTTTACCAGAGAAGCGTAATTGGAATTGATGCGCAGTTTGGGTGCGATATCCGGGTTGAGCTGAACCATCCAGCGGTTGTTCACCTTGCTCACGAAAACATCGGGTACCACGTATTCTGTGTCGTCGGTTCCAATGCCTTCGCCAGGCCTCGGATTAAGGCTCTGGATGACGCGTACCGCGTCTTGAAGTTCCGGTTCCTTGATACGCAGCTTGCGCATCAGTTGTTTGAAATCCCGTGAGCCCAGCAAGTCGAGATAGTCGGTTACAAGCGCTTTTGCATGGCGCACATCCTGAGTGTCCAGGCCCAGCTGATGAAGCTGAATAAGTAAGCATTCACGCACGTCCTGGCTTAAAACCCCTGGAGGGTCAAATTGCTGGATACGGTGAAGAACAGCTTCTACTTCGTCCATTTCCAGTTCTTCGTGATGCGCCAGCAGGCCGGAATAAATCTCCTTAAGGTTTTGCCCCAGCAGGCCAGAGGGCTGCACTGCATCGATGAGAGTCTCTGCAATTTCCAGGTCCAGTGCTGACATAGGCGTGAGGTTGAGTTGCCATGTCAGATGGTCCTGCAGGGTCTCGGAAGTGCCTCGGCGGGAGTCAAAATCATAGTCCTCTGAATCCGGCTTGGATAAACCGGTGCCAGTGGGTGTGGGCTCGTAAATATCGTCCCAGCTGGTATCTACAGCGAGGTCGGAGGGAATGTTTTCTTCGTTCCAGTCACCATCGGGTTTATCCGCCTGTTCAGCATCGTCAGTGCTGGTCTGGGTCTCGTTGTTGCTGCTGCTGGACTGCTCGTTGGCGCGGCTTTCTTCCTTGTTTTGATCTTCATTCTCCTTTTTCGCTTCTTCCGTTTCTTCAGTGACTTCCAGCATGGGGTTGGAATCCAACGCTTCCTGGATTTCAGCCTGGAGATCCAGGGTAGACAGCTGCAGCAAGCGGATCGCTTGCTGCAGTTGCGGTGTCATGGTGAGTTGCTGGCCCAGCTTAAGCTGGAGGGATTGCTTCATGGACGACTAAATTCCCATCACTTAATAAAAGTTACGTTAATTTTAGTCCTGGTGAGGTCTGTGTGCAATGGATTTTAAGCAAAGACTATGCCGCTAAAGCGCATCTTTTACATTTTGTCAAGGAACATTCCGCTATAAAGTGAAGTGTTGTCCCAGATAAACTTCGCGGACTTTCTTGTTATTCAGCACCGCAGCTGAATCGCCTTCAGCGATGATATGGCCCTCCGAAACGATATAGGCCTTCTCGCAGATGTCGAGTGTTTCCCGCACATTGTGGTCAGTAATCAGTACCCCGATCCCCCGGTTCTTAAGGTGCTGGATAATCTGTTTGATATCGCTGACTGAAATGGGGTCCACACCAGCAAAAGGTTCGTCCAAAAGGACAAACTTGGGCTCCGTTGCCAGTGCTCTGGCGATTTCCACCCGCCGTCGCTCACCGCCTGACAGGGCCATGCCCATACTCTCGCGAATATGCTGGATATGAAACTCCTCCAGCAGCGACTCCATAATCTCCAATCGTTGTTTGCGCTTTAAATCGCTGCGTGTTTCCAGTATGGCCATGATGTTGTCTGCAACGCTCAGTTTGCGGAAAACAGAGGCTTCCTGGGGCAGGTAGCCAAGGCCGCGTCGCGCCCGCTCATGCATGCTTTTATGGGAAACATCCTGGTCGGCGATGCGTATTTCGCCTCGGTCCGCTTTTATGATGCCGGCAATCATATAGAAACACGTCGTTTTACCAGCACCGTTGGGGCCGAGCAAACCTACGATCTGGCCGTCTTCAACGGACATGGATACATCAATAACGACCTTGCGGCCTTTATAGCTTTTTGCCAGATGCTGAGCTGAGAGTGTTGGCATGAAGTACGGCTTCTCGTTATTCTTCAGGAGTGTTTTGCTTGTCGTCTGTCAGGTTGGCTTCGTTGCCGGAGAGCGCCTTAGGCGGAATAACCATTTTTACCCGCTTGTTGTCTCCCTGTGCGGCGGCTTTTCCGCCGGCTTTTACCACCGCTTTTTTTACGTCGTATTCTATGCGGTTGCCGCTGAGGCTGGTGCCTTCCTGTTTAAACGCTGCATTGTCGATAAGGAACAGTGTTTCGTCGGTAATGCGGTATTCCAGACGGTTGGCCTGAGCGGTCACGGGTTCCTGCCCAAGTTCCGGAATCTGGCTCATACGGGCGGGTTTGCCATCTGCGACGACTTTGGTGTAGCTGTCGTTACGGCCGTAAATAACAACTCTGTCGGCACGTATTTTCATACTTCCCTGCTGCACAATTACAGAGCCTGCGTAGGTGGTTGTGCCGTTCAAGTCGTCCAGCTCTGCACTGTCCGCCTGTATGCTGAGATCTTGCAGCCGGTCGTCAGGCAGGGCTAAAACGGCTGAAGAAAACAGGCAGGTAACAAGCAACAGTGCCGTTGTTCGAGTAATAAAAATCATGGTTTATTTCTTTTCTGCCTTCCGGGGAAGTTTGTGTACTGCCTGAATACGGTTGTGGAGCTTAATTTTACGCTGTTTAAAGTCAGCGGTCATGCCGACGGCATTAATTACCCCGTAGGGGGAGCTTATTTTTACAGCTTCCTTGGTGTGTGCAATATTTTCAATCGGATTGATGGTGAGGAAGCTGGTGGTCAGTTCCGTATTAATAATGCCGCCACTCTGGGCCAGCTGTTGTTGCCCGGCGTTGTTGTCGCTTGCTGTGGTGCTGCTTAGGTCCTGCCAGATGCGCACATTCTCCCACAAGGTAATTTCTTCAGTGGCACGAACCAGTTTTCCGTTCTGGGATTCGATGTGCCAGGGCTCGTGGCGCTCGTAGATGACGAAGTGTGGCTTATCTATGAGTGTATACTCTTCCGTAAGGCTCTCTTTTTGTTGCGCTTCAATCAGGTAGTGCTCCAGTTTGCTGGCGGTGAAGCTGTAGTCCACGCCACCGTGTTTGCCAAAATAGCGTGTGGATGCCCCCTCTGCTACGGCATAGGGAAAATGTCTGGCTTCCCCTTCTCCGTATTTTGGTGGGGTGATGATTTTCTCAGAAGAATCCCACAGCATGACAATGGCTGTAATACCCAGTGAGATAAGAACAATGTAGAGGCGATTATCAATCATCGTGTTTGATGTAGTTATCCAGCGCTGCCTGGTAGGTGCCCTGGGCTTTCATAATTAAGTCGCATGCGTCCCGCACGGCGCCCTCACCGCCATTGAAAGTGCTTTGCCAGTGGCTTTGCTGTACCACCTCGCAATGGGCGTTTTTTACCGTTAGTGCCAGGCCAACACGGCACATTACCAGCAGGTCGGGGTAGTCATCTCCCATGAAGGCAATATTTTCAAGCTCGCAGGGGAATTGCTCAAGGAGTTCCTGCAAGGCTTTGAATTTGTCTTCTCGGCCCTGGATCAATAGCTTTATGCCAAGGTCGCCGGCGCGCTTGGCGACGATTGGGCTGTTGCGGCCGGTAATTATGCCAACCTCCACGCCGGAACGGCGAAGCATTTTTATGCCGTGGCCGTCGAGGGTGTTAAAGGCTTTCATTTCATAGCCCTCTGCACTGAAGTAAAGCTTGCCATCGCTCAGCACACCGTCAACGTCCAGTAGCAGTAACTTTATAGCTTGTGCTTTTTGCCGGATTTGCTCCAGGCTCAAGTGTTTCATATCAGCCCCGCTTTTAGCATATCGTGCATGTGGAGGATTCCTGCAGGCTTGCCCTCATCGGCCACCACCAGTGCGGTAATTTTATTGGTTTCCATAACATTAAAGGCCTCTGCCGCCAGCACACCGGGGGTAACGAAACGCGGGCGCTGGCTCATCACTGCTTCAATGTTTGTGTTTTTTACATCAATGTCGCGATCAAGGCAGCGGCGCAAATCGCCATCGGTGAATACACCGAGCAATTTGCCGCTGTCATCGACAATGGTGGTGATGCCAAAGCCTTTGTTACTCATTTCTGCCAGGGCTTCGATCATACCAGTTCCAATTTTGACGATGGGAACGGCCTGGTCTGCGTGCATTACATCCCTCACGCGCAACAGCAGTTTTTTCCCCAATGCTCCGCCGGGGTGGGAGAAAGCAAAATCTTCAGCGCTGAACCCTCTGGCCTCCAACAAGGCAACCGCCAGGGCATCTCCCATCACCAGTGTCACTGTGGTGCTTGATGTAGGCGCCAGGTCCAGAGGGCAGGCCTCTGTCGTAACGCCGATATCCAGGCTGCAGTCAGCGGCTTCCGCCAGCGGGCTGTTGGGCTTGCCGGTCAATGCTATTGAGGGAATGCCCAGGCGTTTGATCATTGGCAGTAAGGTGAGCAGCTCCGGAGAGTTACCTGAATTGGATATGGGTAGCCAGATATCGTGCTTGGTGATCATCCCCAAATCACCATGGCTGGCCTCTCCGGGGTGTACAAAAAAAGCGGGAGTGCCAGTGCTGGCCAGGGTTGCCGCTATTTTGCGGCCCACGTGGCCAGACTTGCCCATACCAGAAACAATCACCCGACCTTTACAAGCAAGGATTAACTCACAGGCTTTGACGAAATGACCGCCTAAACGTTTTTGTAGTTGGGTCACAGCTTCCAGTTCCATGGCAATGGTGCGGGAGGCTGATGATAAAAAATCAAATGTAGTCATGATTAAACGCTTTGGAACAGAAGGATGTAATAAGCAACATAGCAAACCAGCATGATGACCCCTGCGGGTATGCCAAGACGGGCTTTTTCCTTGCGGGTCCATACTGCCAGGGTAATGCACGCTGCCAGGAACAGAGTAAAGCCTAGCATCACCAGATAGTCCCGGGTGAACACTGATGCATCCATTGTGGTTGGGCCCAAAATGCCGGCCAGAGACATTACTGCCATGATATTAAACATGTTTGAGCCAACGATGTTACCCAGAGCGATATCGTGATGGCCCCGGTAGGCGCTTACCATAGAGGCTGCCAGCTCCGGCAGGCTGGTGCCCACGGCAATGACGGTCAAGCCAATAATCAGGGGGCTAACCCCGGCCATCTCGGCGGCGGACTTAGCACCCCAGACCAGAATTTCAGAGCTTAGCATCAGTACCGCCAGGCCAATAAAAAACCACATAAGCGCTTTGCCCCGTGGCATGTCGCCCACAATATTTTCTTCCTCGCTAATCTCTTTTGGGGTCATCTGCTTACTTTTTACCTTAACCAGGAAAAGCAGCGCGGGAACCAGGCTCAACAGCAGAATGATGCCTTCGACAAAGCTAAGGCTTGCATCCCACAGAAAAGCCCCGGCCATTAAGGTGACCAGCAGCAATATCGGGAGTTCGTGTTGCACTATGTGTTTCTGGACTGGAATGCGCGCAACCAGCATGGTTGCGGCGAGCACCAGGCCGATATTGGCGATATTGGAGCCCAGAGCGTTGCCCACCGCCATGTCGCCGGCACCTTTTATGGACGCGCTCAGTGATACCATGATTTCTGGTGCAGATGTGCCAAAAGATACGATAGTAAGACCAATCACCAGCGGTGCCACGCCGAGAGAGCGTGCAATGGCTGCAGCACCTGCGACAAAGCGGTCAGCACTCCAGATTAAGGTAACGAACCCTGTCAGAATGGCGGCAATAACCAACAACAGAGTGGGTTCAAGGTTTAGCATAGGCGAAAGGTCTGAAGGTGTCCTTGGCGTGCCGAGCGATAAAAAATACCAACTGGGCTTGAGAATCAGTGAAAGGCCGCAATCTTATAGTGGCCCTTGGTATGAGTGCAACGCTCTGTAACAGATAGTCAGCTTATATTCATTTAGAGTTGGCTATATTGAACCGCAGAATACAAACGGTCTTTAAGGAGACATCACGTGAACCCTCGTCAAAACAATTTTTATTCTTACCTTCCTTCGCTGTTAATGGCTTTGTTTGTCGGCCTCTATGCCACAGGCGCCGCCGCTGAGCAGAAAGTTGAGACTGTCGGGCCAGCTATGGTGGTCGAGTCACTCACCAGCAAACTGCTGGAGCAGGCCAAAGCAGGGCAGGAAAAACTGGAGAATGAGCCTGCGGTATTTTATTCGGAAATAGAGGAAGTGCTGGAGCCTATGGTGAGTTTCAAGTTCATTGCCAAAAATGTAATGGGCTCGACCTACTGGAAACAGTCGACAGAGGTGCAGCGTGAGCAATTTATCACCGTGTTCAAGCGCAGTCTGGTAGAAACCTATGTGAAGGGTATGTCACAGAACATGGATTTCAAGCTGGAAGTGCTGGATAAAGAAAGCAAAGTTCTCAAGAATAAAGCCTCTATTGTGCAGAAAATAACCGGTCCCGACAGCATAAACCATGTTGTTTATAGCCTTGGCCTGGGTAAATCCGGCAAGTGGATGGTCACCAACCTGACCTTGGACGGCGTAAACTTGGGCAAAACTTTCCGCAGCCAGTTCGCTCAGGGAATGAAGGAAAACAAGAATGATATCGATGCAACTATTGCCTCTTGGGCCGGAAAGGGCTGATCTTTAGGCAAGCTTTGTTCAAGGCGGGGTGCGGTGGCCCCGCTTTTTGATTAAAATGCCGACCTTTTTAGCGGCGCTGCTGTCAAAAGGGCTCCGCCAGCGAAGGTCCATACTATGCAACCAGAAGAAATCCAGTCCTTATTGGAATCCTCCATCGAGCAAGCCCAGGTACAGGTTAGCTGTGACGATGGTAAACATACCAGCGCGATAATTGTCAGCCCCGCTTTTGAAGGCCTCACGCCGGTGAAGCGCCAGCAAATGGTTTACGCTGTGCTGAACGATGCTATCGCCAGCGGTGCTCTCCACGCAATTCAAATGAAAACACTGACTCCTGAGCAGTGGGCCGCGCAAAACGGCTAAAACTCATGGATAAACTCATCATTAGAGGTGGCGCCCGCATAGCTGGCGACATCCGCATTTCCGGCTCAAAAAATTCGGGGCTACCCATTCTGGCGGCCACTATATTGGCCAACGGGCCAATGAACATCTGCAACCTTCCCCATCTTAACGACATCACCACCATGCTGGCGCTATTGCGTTGTATGGGAGTGGGCGTAACCATCAATGAGAAGATGTGTGTAGAGGTGGACCCAAGCTCTCTGAGTGATTGCGAGGCCCCCTACGAACTGGTTAAAACCATGCGCGCGTCTATTCTGGTGCTGGGGCCTACGCTGGCTAAATATGGCCAGGCGGATGTGTCTTTTCCCGGAGGGTGCGCCATTGGCAGTCGACCGGTGGATATTCACCTGCGCGGTCTCGAGGCTATGGGTGCGGAAATAGAAGTGGATGGCGGTTACATCCGTGCGCGCGCACCCAAGGGCTTGAAAGGGGCCCGCTTTGTAATGGACAAAGTCACCGTTGGCGGCACCGAGAACCTGCTGATGGCGGCTGCGCTGGCTGAAGGGACTACCGTTTTGGAAAATGCCGCTCGCGAGCCTGAAATTGTTGACCTGGCGGAATGCCTGGTAGCCATGGGTGCAAAAATCTCCGGGATCGGTACTGCGAGCTTGGTGATTGAAGGTGTAAAGGAGTTGCACGGCTGCACTTACACGGTAATGCCGGATCGTATCGAAACTGGTACCTACCTTGTTGCCGCTGCGGCCACGGGCGGTTCGGTAAAATTGCGCGATACCCGGGCTGATATTCTCACTGCGGTGCTGCAGAAACTGGAAGAGACCGGGGCAAGTATTGAAACAGGAGAGGGTTATATCGCTCTGGATATGCGCGGGCGCCGCCCGAAAGCGGTGGACCTTGTGACGGCACCTTATCCTGCTTTCCCGACGGATATGCAGGCGCAGTTCACTGCCATGAATGCTGTGGCCGATGGCACCAGTGCGGTAACGGAAACAATCTTTGAGAACCGTTTGATTCAGGTCCATGAACTTAACCGTATGGGGGCCGATATCAAGCTGCAAGGAAACACAGCCCTTATCAAGGGTGTTGAGCGGCTAAAAAGTGCACCGGTGATGGCCACAGATTTACGCGCTTCAGCCAGTCTGGTGATTGCTGCGATGGTGGCTGAGGGCGAAACACTGGTAGACCGTATTTATCATATCGATCGCGGTTACGAGTGTATTGAAGAAAAGCTTCAGCAGCTTGGCGTGGATATACGGCGTGTAGCCGGTTAGGCCTGCTGAAAATCAGTAATATAAAGGATAAAAAAATGTCTGAACTGACGATTGCCCTGACTAAAGGGCGGATTTTAAAAGAAACACTTCCGCTGCTGGCGGCAGCGGGTATAGAGCCTTTGGAAGATATCGAAAAAAGCCGCAAGCTTACTTTCGAAACCAGCTCACAAAACGTACGTTTGTTAATTCTGCGCGGTATTGATGTGCCTACTTACGTTGAATTCGGTGCAGCCGATGTGGGTGTGTCCGGTAAGGATACTTTAATTGAGCATAATAGCCGCAGTTACTATGAACCCCTGGATCTGCATATCGCCAAATGCAAGCTGATGACCGCCGGTGTGAAAGGGCAAAGTTTAAAGGCCGGTCGCATTCGTGTTGCTACCAAATATGTCAACGTGGCAAAGCAATACTATGCAGAGCAGGGCAGGCAAGCCGATATTATCAAGCTCTACGGTGCCATGGAGCTGGCACCAATCATGAACCTGTGTGATGAAATAGTCGACATCGTCGACACCGGCAACACCCTTCGTGCCAACGGCCTGGAGCCAAGGGACAGCATTGCCGATATCAGCTCACGTCTTATCGTCAATAAAGCCTCAATGAAAATGAAACACAAGCAAATCGAAGCCCTGATAGATGCAGTGGGCTCTGCTGTTAGCGAACGACTGGTTGCCGCCTGAGATGATTAAACGACTAGACGCCAGTGCAGAAAGTTTCTCGCAAGAGCTCGACCAGCTGTTGAGCTGGGATGACTCGGTAAACGATGAAATTAACGTGGTTGTTCAGGAAATTTTACAGCGCGTGCGAAAACAAGGGGACGCAGCGCTGTTGGCATACACCAACCGCTTTGATCGCCGCGACGCTCAGACAATCGATGAACTGATAGTCGACGGCCCGGAATTGCAGCGGGCTTTGGCGCGAATCAGCGAGGAGCAGGTGGAAGCGTTGCGTGAAGCTGCTGCGAGAATCGAAAGTTACCATGTTCATCAAAAGCAGGCCTCCTGGCGTTATAGCGAAAAAAGCGGCACGGTGCTCGGGCAAAAAGTAACGCCACTGGATCGCGTAGGCTTATATGCGCCGGGAGGCAAAGCTGCATATCCGTCGTCCATTTTAATGGCTGCTGTGCCCGCCAAAGTGGCTGGCGTTCCGGAAGTGGTATTGGTTACCCCCTGCCCGGATGGCGAAGTGAACGATATTGTTCTAGCTGCGGCTGCGGTTGCGGGTGTTTCCAGAGTTATCACCATCGGTGGCGCTCAGGCCGTTGCGGCGCTTGCGTATGGCACAGAAACGGTTCCCAAGGTGGATAAAATTGTTGGCCCCGGCAATATTTACGTTGCCACTGCCAAGCGACAGGTATTTGGTACCGTCGATATCGACATGATTGCCGGGCCCAGCGAAATTCTGGTGATTTGTGATGGCAAAACAGATCCCGACTGGATCGCCATGGATCTGTTTTCTCAGGCAGAACATGATGAAGATGCTCAGTCTATTTTGCTCTGCCCGGATGCAAGCTATATCGACCAGGTATACGCCAGCATTGAAAAGCTATTGCCCACCCTCGAAAGAAAAGCGATTACAGCCGTTTCGTTAAAAGAACGCGGCGCTCTGATTAAAGTTCGCGATTTAAATGAGGCCGCCGAGCTGGCGAACCGCATTGCCCCGGAGCATTTGGAGCTTTCCGTGGAAGACCCGGAAGCGTTGCTGGAACATATTCGCCATGCTGGCGCGATCTTTATGGGGCGACATACTTCGGAATCTCTCGGTGATTATTGTGCCGGGCCCAATCATGTTTTGCCCACCTCCGGTACTGCGCGCTTTTCCTCTCCGCTGGGGGTGTATGATTATGTTAAACGCTCCTCCATTATTTACTGTTCACCAGAGGGCGCGTCTGAGCTTGGAAAAACGGCTTCTGTCTTAGCCAGGGGTGAATCCCTGGAGGCACATGCCCGCTCGGCGGAATATCGAATAAAAAAGTAGATTCATGATGATTACGGCATTCAAAGCACTGTTACATTCCGGCGATAAACGTTGGCCCTATATGACTTTGCTGCTTATTTGTTTGTTGCTGGAAGGTGGTGCCGTATTGTTTCAGGAGGTTTTTAAATATTACCCCTGTGAACTGTGCATTTACACTCGTGTATGGATGACCGGCATTGTGCTCGCTTGCCTCTTTGGTTTGTTTGTGCGAAAAAACCTTTGGCTTCGGCGTTTGGCGATAGCCACTTTGTTGGCGTTGACTGCCGGGTTGGCTCATGTGGTCTATCGTTTGCTTGCTATCGAATATGGGTTTGGTAGTGACGGTGCGTGCAAACTGGTTGCCGACTTCCCGTCATGGGCGCGACTGGATGAGTGGATGCCCACCCTGTTCCTTGTTCAGGAAGCTTGCGGTAAAACGCCAACGGTTATTTTTGGTATCACCATGGCCGAAGCTTTGGTTGTAGCTGTTGCTGGTTTCATTCTGGCTCTTGTTACTGCCTTCGCGGGAACCTTTGTCGATCAACAAGAAAGTCTCAGTCTCAGCGATTCGCAAGCACCTGCGTAGCTTTGCCGATAAGGACATTGCTGCGCACTCTCAAGTTTTTTTCAAAACCGGAAAAGGCGAATATGGTGAAGGTGACAAGTTCCTCGGTATTCGTGTTCCCGTCATCCGCGCTCAAGTAAAACACTTCAAAGATGCTCCGCTGACTTGTGTTGAAGAGCTGTTACAGTGCTGACAAGTAGTGCAATAAAGGGGGGTCAAGCTGTTCCTCAAAACAGTTTTTATCGCGCATTCTGCATGCGTCTCTCGATAAAAATTGCATGTTTAATAACACAATCATTGCTGTCTCATTAACTATTTCGACCTGGCTACGAAATAGTTAATGAGACAGCAATGAAAAAGTAGTTATTGTTGACCGGAAAATTGGGCTTAGGTGGGTAAACTGGATGCGATAGTGGTTTACCCGGCCTGCGACAGCAATTGAATAGCGAGGGCCTCAAGTTCTGTTCTCATATGCAGTTGCGCTTTCCAGCCATCAGGAATGCCTTCAACCCCGTAGAAGGCACCTGCGATTTGCCCGCACACGGCGGCGGTAGTATCAGCATCGTCACCTAGATTAGCTGCCGTAAGAACCGCGTCCCGGTAGTTGTCGGTGTTCGCAAAACACCATAGTGCAGCTTCAAGGCAATTAATAACGTAGCCATTGCCGATAATTTCGTCGATGCTCTTTTGCCGATAGTCGCCGCTGCTAATAGCGCTTACTTTCTTTGTTTGCGGCGTATACAGGCTGCTTGTCAGAATGGCTTGTTTGTCTGCTCCTTCGAAAGCCGTATGCAATAGCGTGGCGAAGTAACGACAGGCATCCACGCACTCTTTTGCGCCGTGCGTGGTGCGGGAGCTTTCACCGGCATAATAAAGCACTAGCTCCGGCTCCGGGCTGTAATACATCACCACTGGAGCAAGACGCATAAGTGAACCATTGCCGGCGGCAAAAGGGCTGGTAGGGCCGGAGAAAGGCTCGCCACTACCCTGATAGGTACTCAAGGCCTCAGAAACGGTCACACCGATATCGAAGCAGCGGCCATTACTGCTCATATAACCGTGATCACGCCAACGGCAATAACGCTGCATCTGATCATCGGCCTCAAAGGCCTTTTTTTCGACCAGAGAATGAGCAAGGCACAGGGCCATGGAAGTGTCATCTGTCCATTGGCCGGCTTTTAGTTTAAACGGGCCGCCGCCTACCATGTCATTGATGGGTGCGAAGGAGCCCCGCTCCTGAAACTCCAGAGTGGTGCCTACAGCATCTCCTGTGGCCAGGCCCAGAAGACATCCTTGGTAACGTTGCTCTCGATCAATCATTGCATGTTGTGTTTTAGACTGGTTGCCGCATCATACAGCATTGCATTTGTTGCCACCTGATACAGATTAATAAGCCTGTGACAAAGGATACCAACGCACCAACCCTGCCTTCTTACGCGAGAAGCTCATTGAATCGCTGTAACCTGCCAGCGAGTATTCTGGGTGGCTTGAGTTTTCAGCAAAGTCCATCTCCGCTCTATCTCGATAGTGTTCGTGAGTTGCATAGTCAGATTTTCGAGTCACTGGCTGCTATTGACGCCGCCGATACCCGTGCAACTCACTTTCAGGATTATATGAGCTCTTCGTTTTTACTGGATCACAGAGAGGAAGCGGGCTTTGATGCAGAGCGAAAGCGGTTTTCCCGTGGTAAAGCGAATTACTTACGCCTGCTCAGGGGCTGGATGTTCAGTTCTGACGGCACAGAAGGGGCTGTGCTCAAACGCTGGGTGGAGTCGCGTTTTGGATTACTGGCAAGAAGTCACCGCGGGCCTTTGCGCAGTTTTTCTTCAGAAAACTACGAAGCCTATCAGCGAGAGTACTTGCTGGGCTTATACAATGCCAATGCTTTGGAAAGTCAGCTCGATTTACTGTACAGCTTTTGCCAATATGAACTTGCCAGGCGTTACCCTGGAAAGTATTTATGCTCGTTATTTCGCGGCTTGAACCACATAGATGAGCATGAAGTGATCGAAAAGCGATCCAGCAGAGAGTACATATTGTTGCTTAATAATTTAAATTCCTTCACCGGTGACAGGGAACAAAGTGATTCATTTGGTGATTACATTGTCAGAGCGCAGGTTCCAGTGCCAAAACTGGTTTATTTTCCCGGGCTGTTGCCGGGTGTGCTAAAGGGGGAAGATGAGTACCTCGTGCTGGGTGGCGTGTACGACGTTGAGCTTAGCTGGATTTAGACGGAAACTATTAAGTGGGGGCTGCCTGCGGGCCCCTTACTGCAAAACGGATGTGCGTGCTTGCTATTAATCCTTACCGTCTTTTCAGAAGCGCAATAAGTAGCTTAGCGCTGGAACAAGAATCAAGGTAAAGAACAAGCCGATAAAATAGAGCCTGTGTTCTGTCAGGTTGAATTTAAACGCTTCCCACTCGCTGCACTTCCGGGCGCCTTTAAGGCGCGGTAGCACATACTGGTTCAGCTCATCGGTATTGAAAAAACGCTTCCTTGATTGACCAAGTAACACCGTTATACCCTTGGCTGAAATTAGCCGCTCGTTATAAACAAGGTCTTTTCCTTCTGCTTGTATTTTTCTGCCCCCTGAAAGCTTCAGCACAATGGTATTGTTTATCACGCCGAGAGACTGCTGCTGTATTTTATTCAGCATTAGCCATACTGTTACCGAAAAAGAGCTGACAAAAAGCGCTAGTGGCAGGGCGTGAAATAAAATCTCCTGCCTGGGCTGGGGCGAATTGACGAGTAAGTAGACAGTGGCAATGATTATAGCCGTTGGTAATGCGCTTAACAGAATGTTTGACAATAATCGATATTTTTTAAGTCTATTTTCTATCCATAAAATGCGGTTTCCAGGAGCTTCCTTGGGTGCTTGTTTAATCAGCTCTTCCATCAAGGTATTTGATGCAAATAGGCCAAGGTGTTTTTTGGTTTGCTCTTTGTCCAGTACCCAGGCTGCAATGAGACCACAGATAAGCACCACTGCGCCCAGCAGCATGCCTGCATAGCGGAGTATCTTACCCGTATTAATTTGTTCGCTGGCCTGTTGGCCAAGTATTTTCAGCGAGTTTGAAGTCGGTTCTGCGAGGGTTTTTCCATCGCTGGAAAAACGTGTTAACTTTGGCTCTTTAAAGTCGGAAACCCAAAGCGCGTCATTCCAGAAAGAGATGGCCAGGGGGTCTCTGAGCCCGACTGCCCTAGGTGAAATTTCGAAAAGAAAATTACCCTCTTTGTCCGCTTTTATAATTCTGCCGTTGGCCAGAGCCCTGTCACCAACATTAATCCACCAGTTTTCACCTTCACGAGCCAGTTGATGCGGCCAGCGGTACTCACCGCCAAGGTCAACCGGAAAGCTGTCACCAACTTCAGCAAAAGAAAGTTCATTATCGTCAATTTTTACTACACGATGGTTGTTTGTATCTGCCAGCCATAGCTGCTTATTCGCAGCAAGCAGCTGGTTGGGGAAGTGAAAACTGCCTTCTTCGCTGGTCGCCAGAAGGCTCCCTGAATCGTCCAGCAGGTAGAGTTTAAATGCGGGCGTATCTGCCAGCACGATATGGTCCTTGTGTTGAAGCACGCAAAGGCGAAAAGCGCTTTCTAGCAGGGGCAGTTCCCTGGCAAAACGTGTGCATTCTGCTTCTTCCAGCTTGCAGCGGTAAAAGCCACTTTCGTCTTCAGCGGGCTCTGTGTCTTTTTTCTGTTGCCGGAAATAGCGTGAGAGATCATATATAAGGCCTGGCTGCTCACTAAGGTGATAAATAAGCAGGTCCCCATTGCCAAAGAATGCAAAGTCTCCGTGAGGTTTTATCCCCATATCAGCCAAAGAGTATTTTGCAACTTCCGTGTTGTTATTATCAAAGGCGAGTAAGTGATCGCTGAACTGTACGTAGAGATGGTCACCCTGGGCGCGATGAAAACCGAAACGATCAGCAGTGATTTGTAAGTGATGACCGTATAGGTAGCATGCCAGAGCGACAACTGCGAATACGATAATCAGTATACCTGCAAGTCTAGTTTTTGCGGTCATTTTGCTTTCTTAATAGGGTAAAAGTCATTTCATAGTGTAGGTGAAAACAAGCGCTAAAGCACAGATATGTTAGGCGCCTAGCCCGGGTATTTCACAAGCTGTTGGAGCATGTGCGTTCTAATCGAAAAAGGCTGAGTGAGGAACAAGACGTATAGCTGGTACAAGCTGTACTCGTTCAAACCCATTAATGACATGGCGCGCACAAGCAATTTCTTGGTGTGCTTATGAACTATTCGGGTTAGTAGCCTGCTAGTCGTTCCCCTCTGCATACATCCCTACAACAGCTCCGGTGAAGCCTCCAGCTTTAGCCGTAGTGAGCACCCGAGCGTCGGCGTTATCCAGTATCAGCTGATAGTTATCGCCATCAAGGCTGTAATAAAAGTCCAGCTCGGCCTTGTTGATAGCCATTCGCAAATAAATAGTATCATTTTCCGCCTCGATATTTTTTTCCAGTAGGAGCTCTCCTCGCGCGGGAGATTGGCTTCCTGAGCGCCTTCGCACTTTAAGGACAGTGTCGCCATCTTTATTGAGCCCCAGGCCAAAAGCAATGTAGTGTTCGTCGTTTTGTAATGCGAGCAGGCCTGCTTCTGCTCCAGGGCTGGCCGGAGAGAACTGCAGTTTTGTTCCGAAGCTGGCTTTCATGTGGGCCAGGCGCCGGCCTATAAAGGAGGGTTGCTGCTTGTCTCCTATGCGTTCGGCGCGAGGAGTAAGCGCAAGCGTTCCATCTTTGCTGTTCCACCATTGCGAATTGGGCGTGCGTACAAACAGCCAGTGTGGTGCCAGCGCACTATCGATAAACTCTTCTTTTATTGTGAAATTGCCGGTCATCGCCCGGTCTGCCGGTTTTGCTGCGGGGTGCTCAGGTTTTTTAACGGTGTAGGGTACGGCTTTGTTTTTAACTACCTTGGGCCAGCCGTTTTCCCAATGCACGGGCAGCATAAACGTTTCACGCCCTGTGTGAAAATTACCTGGATCTTGTGGCGGGATATGCAGGTCGTATACTCGCGTGCCCAAAAAAACTATCCACCAGTCGCCATTGTTATCCTGGAACATATCGCCATGACCGGTAGCGGTCACGGGGTGCTCTCGGTCATCAGAAAGACCACGCTGGGTGAGTACTGGGTTGTCCGGGTTTGCCTTGTAAGGCCCAAAAACCTTGTCGGATTTATACAGCAGCTGACCGTGGTGATAGCCCGTACCCCCGCCTGGCGCAGATAAAAAGTAACTTCCATTCACTTTGTGTATATGAGGCCCTTCAATGTAATCGGTGGGCCATGGCGCTTTTACACCGCCGTCTACTAACATCACATCTTCAGAAAGGGGCCTAAAGGTCTCCGGGTCAACTTCCATTATCCATAATGCTGTGTGTGCCGGGTATCGTTTTGCCTCGGGGTCTTTGTGGTGAACTACGTAGGTTTTGCCATCATCATCGAAAAAGATTGAAGGGTCTATGCCTTCCAGGTGCGGCATCCATATGGGGGCTGACCAGGGGCCTGCAGGATTTTCAGCAGTAACGACAAAATTTCCGCCGCAGCCTACACAAGTGTTGATGACATAAAAAGTACCATTTCGATGTTCGATGGCCGGTGCATACACGCCGTTGTAACCGAGATGAATTCCATCGAAATTAAGTTGCTCTGGTCGGTGAATGGCATTGCCAATCTGAGTCCAGTTCACCAGATCACGACTGTGAAATACCGGTATGCCGGGGAAAAAACCGAATGTGGAATTAACCAGATAATAATCCTCACCCACGCGAACAATGCTGGGGTCGGGATGGTAGCCCGCCAATATGGGATTTCTGAATTCGTTATCCGCCAGCGCTGGTTTGAATACCTCATCATCACCCGAGTACTCAAACCAGGAGAAATGGGCTTGTTCATCAACACTTGTTGGCAGCCTTGTTTGCTCTTGAGGGCTGCAAGCAGGCAAGAGACTAAATGTAGCGATAAGAGCAAATAGCAGGGTTTTAACCACAGACATCAAAAATCTCCTTGAATGAATTATATTTGCGCGCATGGGCACACGTTGTCTATTTTAGGCCTTTTGGGTATCAGTGCTGTAGAACTATCTGCAAGTTTGGCGGTGCCAGCTTGTTTAAGCATTTGTGTAATTAATAAAGCCCGGTTCTTTGCTCATGCTGTGACTGGCATTAGTCCTGTTTGATGTTGTGAATTTGTCACAGTGGGTTTTTGCGCCTTGGCGCACAATCTCTCTCGTCATGAGGTGAGGCAAAGCCCTCCCCTGACATTTTAGGTGCAGTTGAAATGGTATCAGCTGCAGGAGTTTCGAAGCCAAGTATTGGCAAAAAGGAGCAAATCAAATGACCTTAAAAGGAAAAATCAGTTGTACTCTGACAGCCTTGAGTCTGGCTATATGTGCCAGCCAGGGCAATGCAATGGAAGCAAAAGTTTTCGCTATCAGTGATTTTGTACCATCCGGATCAGGAGGATGTGGTGGAAACGACATTTCTCACTGGGACAATATGGTTGACGAATGGTACGACCAGATGGGATCAGAAGGCCACAGCAAGGATGGGCAATTCACCAACGGCGCGATGACCATTCAGCGTTTTTGTGACCCGGACTGGAACAGCGCATGTAACGATGCAAGTTCGGTTGGCATTGATGAAGCTGACGCGGCGATGATAGCCACTCATGGTTCAGACAGCTCGGATCACTGGGCAGGAACCATGCGTTCACCTTGGAACAACCATTGTGCATTGGATGCCGGTGGTAATTCTGATGATATGTGGGTGGGTGACTACGATCTTGAATTTATTCATCTCTCTTCATGCTTCAGTGCTGACGATGACAACCTCTCCGGTATTCGTGAAGCGATGTACGACTACATTGATAGCCCCGGTAATGGACGCAGAGCTCACCAGTGGGACGGGTTCCACGGCATTATGTGGATCGGCGGTCGTTTTGATGATGATTATGAAGATTTTGCCGATGATGCGCACAGTGTTTCTATGGGTGAAGCCTGGGTAAGTAATATGTACAACAGCCGGGTGGATTGTCACTGGGCAGACCCTTTCAATTGGTTCGGTTCATGTCAGGAGCAGTGCCCGGTTGCCTACAGCATCGGCGCGTCAGAAAATGATGCTCTCAACCGTCTGAACAACGAGCGTTATAACAACGTGTTTAGTGATCCAACAGGAAAAAGCTGGTATGCCTACCGCTATATACCTGGCTGTGATTCTAAGGGTGAAAGTGCATTTAACCCCTAAGCTATCATATTAACTGCGTTTGTTTACAGAAAGCTTTGGTGAAGGCTCTATCGCTATTTATGCAATAGCTTCCTGTGAATATGCAAAACACACCCAATTAGGCTTACCCTAAAGGAATAGAAACCATGAAATTATTTAGTTCACTAATTATTATTGCATTTGCCAGTATGTTTTTAGCTGCTGCCGTTCAGGCGGGTGAAGAAAATCGCGAGGAGAAAACGCTTTCTTCCAGAGAGATTGCCAAACTTATTGATTTTGGAATGCCAGAGTATCTAACTGAAAATAATGTTGAGTTGGTGGCAGCCATGCTAAACCCAAAACTGGGTGATAGCCTGAGTAAAAAACTTAACCTTGATGTTGTTGCAGAAGAGTTTTTTGAAGGTAAAAAAACAAATATCGAAGGTAATTGTTACGACTCGCGTTTTGATCTTAAAAATTGCGAGTTGTCAGCCGGAGATGCAGCCGGTAAAGGGGCATTTTCCAAGCTGAGCTTACGTCACGACCACGCAAAAACGTCCTTGCGATTCGCAAAGCGCCCAGAGCAGAGGGAAAAGCCTGAACCCGTGGAGCTTTCCGATGCCCGGGCATACAAACAAGCCCTAAGGCTTTTTACTGAGACGATTGGCGTGAGTGAGCTTGAAATACCTGTTGCGCCCGTAACAGCGAAAAACCGATATCCGGTAAAAACTGTCAATTTGGCGGCGTCCAGAGGCAAAGGTGCAGAAACCATTATTCCTGTGCAGAAGCTTGTCAACATCCAACGCGGCCTTTACGTAGACAAGTTAGGATGGATACCCGGTCCCGGGCAGTTGGCGGTATCATTTAATTCTGAAGGTATAAATGCGGCCGTTGTTCGTAGCTGGGCTGATATGAGCGAGTATGGTAGAGAGCTTAATGCGAAAAATGCCAAGAGTCGTTCACAGTTGGTAGAAGAACTAAGTGATCTGTTGCAAAAAGAGGGGATAGGAAAGCTGGACTCAGCTAATTCTCTGCTGGCTGTTTCCCTGCCCAGCGGTGCAGAAAGTCCAATGCCCGTATTACGCGTGTATGCATCTGCGCAAGCGGATGATCTTAGCGAAGAAGAGCAGGCCAGAGTTGTTTCCAGTGCCGGTGTGGTTTTCGAAATTCCGCTTATACACAGCGATGATTCCACGCGGAGTAGTGATGATAGCTAGTGGGAGCGGGTTAGTATTAACTTGGTAATAGTTATGTTTGTTAAGTTAATAGGTATTTTTAGGGAAGATCAGGGCGCAAGGATAGCGCCATTGTCCCACCTGTTTTTTGTCACCTTTTTCAAGGGCTTGGGAGACAGCTTGCTTTGGTGCAGGCTTGCCGCTGCTGCACGCTGCAAGTACTTCCATGTAAGCTCTACGCCAGCATCCCTAGGGCCTGTTAACACTAATTTAATTACCTCTGCCTGAGCCCATTTTTTTGTCCAACAA
>CAJIBL010000547.1_pt1 | contig 67932 bp, 59 predicted proteins | sample 9199351 | NCBI WGS metagenome assembly CAJIBL01 (sample SAMEA7708304, study PRJEB35096) | sediment metagenome | biome: marine neritic benthic zone biome [ENVO:01000025]; feature: sediment [ENVO:00002007]; material: shallow marine sediment [ENVO:03000034] sea grass bed [ENVO_01000059] ...
CACTTCCAGACCGTTTTGGTCAGCCTGTACGATGAAGTCTTCCATCGCCTGACGGGCATTATCCTGGCGCAGTGGCTCGTAGTTTTTCAATACTGAACCTTTACCCTGAGGATCATCAGGGTCGAGAGTTTGCGGAACGATCGGGAAGCGAATTACGTTGATACCGCGCGCAGTGATTTCATCCATAGTCTGCTGGATGGTGCGGTCGTGATTCTGTGCCCAGAAGGTATTACCGATGTAAAGCTCCATCGGTGCGCCACCAGGGTTGGTTGCGTCATTGGAGGGTTCATGACGACCTTCCAGACCGAACCAGCTGCCACACTGAACAGGGAAAACTTCACCGTTTTTGGTGATACGGCCTTCGTCGTTCACACGGAACATACCAGCGCCAGAGCTTGAAGAGCTGGAGCTTGAAGACGAACTGCTGGAGCTTGAAGAACTACTGGAGCTGCTGGTAGTGCTGCTTGAAGAGGAACTGGAGCTGCTTGAAGAGGAGCTGGAAGAACTGCTTGAAGAGGAGCTGGAAGAACTGCTTGAAGAAGAGCTGCTGGAGCTTGATGAGCTGCCACATTCTACACCGCCGCCACTTTCAGGAGTTTGGTCGTTGATACAAGTCTGTTCGCCAATGCAGGTGCCGCCATTTTCGTTGCCCCAGCCAGAGTCCTGATTTTCACAAATCGGGAATGAGCTGTGGCCCCACCAATTACATACACAAGCGCCAGTGCTACCCGAGCTGGAGCTACTTGAAGACGAACTGGAACTGGAAGAGCTGGAGGAATTGCTCGAAGAAGAACTGGAACTTGAGCTGCTTGAGCTTGAGCTAGATGAGCTTGAGCTAGATGAGCTTGAGCTAGATGAGCTTGTATCGCCGGAGCAAACATCACCGCTTACAACGGGCGTTTCTGCTGAGCCATTGGTAACGCCCTGGAAGCCGAAACTAACTGTCTGACCTGGTGCGATTGTGCCGTTCCATGCCAGGTTGGAGGCGGAATAGTTGCCGCTTACATTGGCGTTCCAGGAATTGGTAATGGTGTTGTTTTCATAGGCCCAGTCGACAGTCCAGCCATTAATGGTGCTGTTGCCACTATTGGTGATTTCGATCAAGCCGGTGAAACCGCTGTCCCATGAGCTGGATAAAACGTAGTTACACTCTGCAGAAGCAGAGCTGCCCCAGGTGGCCGCAGTTAGGCCAAGGCCCAGGACCGTAGCCAAACGGTACCCTTTGAGTTTTTTAGTTAACATGGTAATAAATCTCCTAAGACCAAGAGTTCTTATTTTTAGGTTGTTGCGCAGGTGCGGCAGAGGTAGGTGCCGACACCTGCGCGAGCCACGATGGGAATGTGACTTTGATACACTTTATAAAAAGTGTGTTCTCTTCCTTTTATACAGACTGAGCATATTTTTATTTTCGTCTGTGTGTACCTCTCCTAACGCTCCACTCGGTGAAGTGGCGAGCTTCTGTGTGCTGGCTAAAAGCTGACATTGAGAGCTAGCGATGAGCCAGTGGTACAGAGTTTTGTTTACCGTAATTTCAAAGTCCTAATAGATAGGCGCTTATTTGTTATGTGCTTGATCAGACGGAAAACAATAATCCATAGTCACTCTCTAGTGACTATTTTTCGTCCTTTTATAAGCGGATTCCGGTATTAATACCTTTTCAAACAGGTGTGCAAAAAAATGAAAATACTTGTTCAAAAAACAAACAGGCTTTAGTGGGAGGATAATTTGGGTGACAGATGGTACTAATGGCTGAGTATGTTAGCCACAGCCGCTTCGAATAAACACATATAGCAAAAAAGTATATACAGCTGCCAGGTAATGAAGGATCGCTTTTAATTTCTGAGGAGAAAGTATTCCTTCGGCGCTCAGTCTTATAACGCCTGCAATTTCTGTAATGTTTTTTATTTTGTTAGCATTTTGTACATTAAATTACATTTAGGGCTGTTTTTTTGCGTGTATTTATCCGTTAATGCTTACAGCTGAACTCTTCGGTTTACTTTCTTTTCCTTTTTTCACTGGTTTTGCTGGATTTTTTACGGTTGTCAGGCTTTGTTTTGCTGCGTCTGGACTTGCTTTGTTGCTCTAAGTCCTCCATGCGTTCGATCTTAATTGCCCGTTGTTTGACTCTGGTTTTTTTGAGAACGGAGAAAAGCTCATCCGGCATTCCAGCTGGCAAATCCACCGTACTGTAGGTGTCGTAAATCTTAATATGGCCAATGTAGCAGCCATCAATGTCCGCTTCATTGGCGATGGCGCCCACAATTTCCCTCGGGGTGACCTGGTCGTTGTGTCCCACTGCGATGCGGAAGCGCTCCATCACTATTTCGGGGTATTCCTTCAGGGGCAAAGCATTGCCAAGGTTGGGAATATCTTTGGTGTTTTTAACGGGTATTTTTTTTGCTTCTGATTTTTCGGGCCTTGGTTTGTTTTTTGGCGGCAATATAGGGCGGTCTTTCTGCAACAAAAAGGCCAGTGCTGCGGCCACTTCTTCCGGGCTGGTTTCGTTTTCGTGGCAGATTTCAGCCACTATGCGTTGAAAGAAGGTTTTATGGTCGTTATCCAGTGACGAAGCGATCGACTCTTTGAAGGCTGCAGCGCGTTTGTCGATAAGCTCGATACGTGTTGGCAGCTCCATCTGCGTGATTTTTTGTCGGGTTGTCTTCTCAATACTCCTGAGCATACGACGTTCACGGGGGGCAACGAACAAGATGGCTTTGCCCTTTCTTCCTGCGCGGCCGGTTCGCCCGATACGGTGGACATAGGCTTCATCATCGTAAGGTATGTCGTAGTTCAGTACGTGGCTGATTCGTTCAACATCCAGGCCACGAGCGGCGACATCAGTTGCGATGATCATATCCAGCTGGCCGCTCTTTAACTGATCAACCGTGCGCTGGCGCAGTACCTGGTTCATATCACCGTTGAGCGGTGCCGCAGAAAAGCCGCGGGCGTTAAGTTTTTCTGCGAGATCCACGGTGGCCGTTTTAGTGCGCACAAATATTATCATCCCGTCGAAGTCTTCAACTTCAAGGATACGGGTGAGGGCGTCCATCTTATTGGTGCCAGCGACCAGCCAGTAATGCTGATCAATGTTGTCGCTGGTCATCGCCGCAGATTCGATGCGGATGATTTTCGGGTTCTTCAGGTAGGTATCGGCTACACGCCTGATCGGCGGTGGCATGGTGGCGGAAAACAGCGCAATTTGCCGGTCGTTCGGTGTTTTGTTCAGGATCGCTTCCACGTCCTCGTTAAAGCCCATTCGCAGCATTTCATCTGCTTCGTCCAACACCAGTGTTTTCAGCTTGCTCAAATCCAGGCTGCGCCTTTCCAGGTGGTCCAGTAAACGTCCGGGGGTACCTATGATTACATGCACGCCACGCTTTAAGCTGCGCAACTGGGTGCGCATGTCGTGCCCGCCATAAATGGGCAGAACATGAAAGTCCTTCAAACCGGCGGCGTAGGCCTGGAATGCCTCGGATACTTGCAGTGCCAGCTCTCTTGTCGGGCAGAGTACAAGTGCCTGTGGTAAGCGTTGTTCCACATCTATTTTGGCCAGTATCGGTAGCGCGAACGCTGCGGTCTTGCCTGTTCCAGTCTGCGCCATGCCCAATACGTCTTCGCCACTGCTCAAAGCGGGTATGGTCGCTGCCTGTATGGGGGTAGGTCGTTCGTAACCTACACGGTTTAAGGTCTTGAGTATAGCGTCGGGTAGGTCGAGCTCGGCGAAGCTTTCCACTGAGCCTTGTTTGGAGTCTGACATGGGGTACCTGAAGCGTTGGCTTGGAATACTTATGAGTTTAGCCAAGTAAGCGCGGTTGTGAGTGATATAAGGACAGGGCGGCGATGATACCAGTTTCCCGCACCAGAACAATGTTGTTTTTGACGAGCGGGTACTTAGAGAGACTTGGTTTGATCTGAGGTTTCGGTATTCTCCAGCTTAAGGCTTATAGACCTGCCGGGATATACCCGGCAGGTTTGTTCTTTGTTATGGCGCGAGTGGCGCGGGCGCAGCTGCCTCCTGTGCTTCGTCGTTTTCGGTTTCGTCAGTCTGGAAGGTATCTGCTGTCGCATCCACCAGGGTTTCTGCCTGGTATTTGGCTATCTCAAACACTGGCTCCTCGCCAAAGCGTTTTACGAAGAACCTGTCGTCATGCTTATAAAACGCAAGATTGCTGTTAGCGCTATCACTGGTAATGTTCACAGTGAGGGCAGGGTTCTGGATAACAACGTCCTGTACCTCCTCTTCAGCAGCCAGTTTGTTTACAACCAGGTCGTTAAAACGTTTAACCCAGCGTTTTACTGCCTCCTGGTCAAGCTGCTTGCCTTCAGTCATAGGCTCAACAGACCAGACCTGTTCATCTTCACTGCTTGCGCTACTCAAACTAAATGCGTCTGTCTTGATAGCGGAAATGGCGCCCTCCACCTTCAACACGGTCTTATCCAGCCACGACTCCGGTTTGGCTGGAAGGTCGTATTGGGCGAGGTCAACAACGTAAATGTTGTTGTCGTCATCCACCCGTGCGTGCAGCTTTTTGTAGCCTGGACTGGTGCCGAGGTAGAGGCTTTGCTGCTTTTTACCGTCTGAGTAGAACTCTACGGTTTTTTGAGCATTGTCTTTCGCAACTTCAAATCGTGTTGCCGCGCTACTGGAGGTGGCAGAGGGCCAGGAAACCTTCTGTTCGCGCAGCTGCGTCAGCAGCTCCTCGATTTTATTATTCATGGCTGGCATATTGCCGTAGTCCGGCATTGTCCAGGCGCCATCCTGTTTTATCAGTCGGCTTTGTTCACCTTGCTTATCGAGAAAGATAAGCTGATCAACATTTTCAATATCAGTAAGCAGGATTTTTGCGGCGTTTGCATTGGCGGAATTGTTATTCGCCATGTTGAGGCCGATTATCACAATAAGCTGCACCAACAATAGTCCAGCGAGAATTTTTATTGTTTTATTCATGCTGCAACTCCTTCTTTTTCTGTAGCTTTATCGGAGGACATGGCCAGTTGACTCAGCAGACGCTGGTGGTGTGCGCGGTTAAGGGATTTTCTCCAGAATACGAACAGGTAAACCAGCAACAGCGCTGCCACCGCCAGGCCATAGTTGAGGACTTCCCAGAACTGGCGGGCATCGTCAGACAAGGGGGGGAGTGTACGATTGAAGTGACTTCGTGAGCGAATGCTCAGCAGGCCTTCATCTTCCAGGCTCCACTCCACCGCATTAAGCACAAATTGCATCGGGTTAGTGGTGTTGTTTCCTGCTGTAGAACTGAGCAGGCTCATTACTGTGTCTTCTGCAAAGGCGTTTGAACTGATCAGAATCAGGCGTGAAGATTCTGGCGAACGCTCCAGTACGGTGGTAATAATTTCCTCTTCCACCTTTTCTTCCTCATCGCTCGCATCTTCTGATTCTGGCTCTTGTTCATCCATTTTCAGAAGCGGAGATTCCTTGCCTTTGAAGAAGGAATCGAATCTGCCGGTGGCGGCAATGGCGACGGTCTGCGGCCCTACGATTGTGCCCACTTCAAAGCCCCGGCTGCCATCGGGACGCATACGGGGATTGATGTCTGTCCCGGTATGAAGCCAGCTGTTTGAGGTGCTTTTAGCGAGCTCAACAACATCCCGGCCAGCGTTTTTCTCGGCATCCAGTTTGATGGGGGAGGCCCACGGTACCGAGAGTTGCATCAAGCCTGAGGTCACGGGGTGATCCTCGTTGAGTTCGCTGTCACGCAGTTCCATGAAGAAGGGGTAGTCCACCTGAACGTATTCCTGTACAGAGAACATTCCCACCTGGCGGGTAACAGGCACTGGGAATTGGGAATTCTGCATATCCATCACGATGGATTTATCCATGGATAAGCCGTTGTGCTCCAGCCAGGCTTCCAGGTTGCTGTTCACATCGGCTGCTTTCATAGTTTGCTGTTGGATTTGTGCTTTGTAAGGCGACGTAGCCATCAGCACTGTGCCACCCTGCATCAGGAACTGGTCGACGGCAAACAGGGATTTTTCATCCAGGTTCTCAGGCGCGAGTAGCATTAGCAGGTCAACATCTTCGCCAACTTTGCCGGTGCTTAAGTCGGTGGGAACGGCGGTCATGCTTTCATTAATGGCCCCTTGCAGGGAGTTAAATGAAAGAGGCATGGGCTGACCCATTTGTGCTGCATAGGGGTTTGCTTCTGGTGCGACAAAGCCCACTGTTTTGGTAAAGCCGCTGGCAAAACGTTTTAAGGCTGAATCGAATACGCGCTTAACTGCCTCCTCACCGGACTCTTCAGGTACAGGTACCTGTACCGCAATTTCGCCGTTCTCCAAAACGAGGTAGTAGTAGAAGGTATTTGTATCGAACAGGCTTGATGCCATGGGTTGAAAACCGTATTGCTCTGCAATTTCCTGCGCGACGGCGCCACCGTTGGCATCCGGGTCTATAAATTGATAGGAAAATTTATTGCCGGAGTCAACAACCGCTTTGTCGAATACGGTTTTGAAAGTGCTGTTAAGTTCCACAAGTGATTCGGGCAGGCGGGCCGGAGAGGAAACGTATGCGCTCAACCTGAGCTCACCCTTTATGCTTTCAAATAAGTTACCGCCGGATTGGTAAGCGTAAAGCACCTGCTTGATAGCATTGGTAATATCGTACTCCGGGTTACGCAGTTTCACCTCAATATTGGCATCGTCATGTGCTTTTACTTCTATCAGATCCCTGAAGCCCAGTACTTTATATTCATCGCCGTATTGCACCAGAATGCTGAAGTAGGAATTGACAATAGATGACTGGTAACGATCAGCCACGCGGATGGGGTCTGGGCGAATACCGTATTTGCTGCCGGCTTCTTCCTCGGCCTCCGGGTCGGTGGCCGGATCGATAACTTCAACCAGCACTTGCCCACGGTTTTCCTCGGCGTATTCTTTAAGTAGATCCTGGATTTCCGGGACTAGCGGTGCGAGGTATGGGTGGGTTTTTGCGCTGAAATAGCCACGTACCAGCAGGGGCTCCTGAAGCTGGCCTAAATAGCCTCGGGTGGCGTCACTGATGGAATAAATCTTTCCTTCAGTAGTATCAATTCGCAGCGCTGAAATTGGCGCCAGTACAAAGTTAAATGCCAGGATGTTGGCTACCACCAGACCAGTGCCCAGCTTCCATTGCATGTGGTGTGTTTTATCGCCGTCGTCAGCCCAGCGGTCTTTTTCCAGGCTGTAGCGATTTAATACCAGGAACAACACTGCAATGCTGATGTAATAATAGAAATCGCGAATGTCGAGTACGCCACGCGTTATCGATTCGAAGCGCGAACCAGTGCCTAGAGAGCGCATCAGTTCACTGGTTTGTGTGTTGACTAAGTCCAGAAAAACACTGGAACCGAGCATGTAGAATAAACCGCACACCAGCACCGTTAAAATCAGGCTGACGATTTGATTGTCGCTGCGGCTGGAGACAAAAAGACCAATTGCCAGGTACGCTGAGCCGAGTAAAACGGTTGCCAGATAGCCACTTACAACCGGACCCCAATCGAGGTTGCCAATCAGTGAAATAGTAATGGGGAGTGGCAGGGTTAGCAGCAGGGCGACGACCAGGAGAATTTTGCAGGCAATAAATTTTCCCTGCACGAATTGCCAGTTTGAAACGGGTAGCGTGACAACGTGTTCCAGGGTACCGCTACGGCGTTCTTCACTCCACATGCGCATGGTAAGCGCTGCGCTGAGCAAAATCAGCAGCACTGGCATCGCTTCAAACATCGGTCGCACATCTGCGATGTTACGCGCGAAATAGGCTTCCCACCAGAAGAATGTAAAAAGTGTGGCTGCGATAAAAACGCCCAGAAACAAATAACCGACTGGGGAGGAGAAAAACAGTTTTAGCTCTTTATTTGCAATGTGCATTGCGGATTTGTCAAAGAGAAGTGCATTACGCGACATGGCTCACCTCCTGATTATTATTTTTACCCAGATGAATATTGCGAAATACAGTTTCAAGATCTTGCAGCATGGGATGTATGGCGTATACAGCTGCACCGCCGGCAATTAATTTCTGGCTAATTGCGGAGCAAAGCAATTTGCTGTCAACGCCGTGGCCAACGGGCAGACGGAATTCAAAGCTACTGTCGTTGCCAGCCAGTAATTTGGCGGGCAATGAGTCGGTAATATTCTGCTCCATATAGAACTCTGCCAGGCAGGAGTTTACCGCGTTTTCGTCAGCATTCGTTTCCAGTGCAACCGTGTCGCTCTTGCGAAGTTCATCCATTGTCTGGTCCACCGCCAGTTGGCCGCTATCGAGAATCAGCACCCGGTCGCACAGGGCATCAACTTCCTGCATGATGTGGGTGGATATAATCACCGTGGCTTGTTTTGCCAGGCCGCGAATAAGGTCGCGCATCTGGTGGGTTTGATGCGGGTCGAGTCCGTTTGTGGGTTCGTCGAGAATCAGGATTTTGGGATTGTGGATTAAGGCCTGAGCTACTCCTACACGTTGTTTAAAGCCGCGAGAAAGCGTGGAGATAGTGGATAAGGCTTTGCTTTCCAGTTCGGTTTTTTTGATGGCATCCGTCACCAGCTCGTTATGTTGTTGGTCAGGGGCATTACGCATTCTGACACAGTAAAAGAGATAATCTATCACCGTCATTTCTGGATAGACAGGCAGGTTTTCGGGCAAATAGCCGATTAACTGCTGTACTTCGTTTGCGTTAGCAGAAAGTGACTTGTTATCAATATCGATAGTGCCAGAACTCGGTTCAATATAACCGGTCAGCATCTTCATGATCGTGGTTTTGCCAGCGCCGTTGTGTCCGAGCAAACCAACGATTTCCCCTGCTTCGATGTGGAAAGATACATCATCCACCGCGGTAAAGTCGCCATATCGTCGACTAATATTGTGAGCGCGAATCATTTCAGACTCCCATTTCTTAGTGTTTTTAAAAGTGAACTCTGATTAAAGTGTGGTAAGAGCCCGGAATCGCAAAATGGTTCCATTGGGCTCATAAACACAGCAGCATGCGAAAATAATGTTTTTTGAGAAAAATTCAAGTGCATAGTTTTTTTTCAGAGCTTCCCGGCAAAAAAAAAACGCCATCCGTAAGGATGGCGTTTTTTACTATAAGTTATTTCTTAAACTAGAAGACTGAAGGATTGGCATCTGGTCGGCCTGCTCGATCAGGGAAATCTCTGGTAGCTGCGCCAGTGTACAACTGGCGAGGACGGCCGATTTTGTAGCCATCAGTAATCATTTCATGCCAGTGAGCAATCCAGCCAACGGTGCGGCCAGTAGCGAAGATTACGGTGAACATGTCCTTGGGAATACCAATCGCTTTCATGATAATGCCAGAGTAGAAGTCCACGTTTGGATAGAGCTTCTTCTCGATGAAGTATGGATCTTCCAGGGCGATTTGTTCCAGACGCTTGGCGATTTTCAGCAGGCGATCATCTTCAAGCCCCAGCTCGGCGAGAACTTCGTCACAGGATTCTTTCATCACTTTGGCGCGAGGGTCGAAGTTTTTGTATACACGGTGACCAAAACCCATCAACCGGAAGGGGTCATCTTTGTCTTTGGCGCGAGCAACGAACTTGTCGATGTTTTTCTCGTCACCAATTTCTTCCAGCATGTTCAGCACCGCTTCGTTGGCGCCACCGTGAGCGGGACCCCAAAGGGTTGCAATACCCGCAGCGATGCAGGCGAAGGGGTTGGCGCCGGAAGAGCCAGCCAATCGAACGGTTGACGTGGAAGCGTTCTGCTCGTGGTCTGCGTGCAGCAGGAAGATGCGGTCCATTGCTTTTGCAATTACCGGGTTAACATCAGGGTCGTTGCACGGAGTGCCGAACATCATGTGCAGGAAGTTTTCGGCATAGCCCAGGCTGTTGTTGGGATACATGAAGGGCTGGCCCTGAGAGTGCTTGTAGCACATCGCTGCCAGAGTGGGCACTTTTGCAATCAGGCGGTGGGCGGAAATGATGCGATGGCGAGCGTTAGCGATGTCCAAAGAGTCGTGGTAGAACGCAGAGAGTGCGCCCACGATGCCGCACATCATCGCCATGGGGTGTGAGTCGTAGTGGAAGCCGCGGAAGAAGCGGGAGATTGACTCATGAACCATGGTGTGAGTAGTTATGATGTTTACAAACTCATCGTACTCCGTTTTTGAGGGGAGTTCGCCGTGGAGCAATAAATAACAGGTTTCAAGATAGTCGGATTCTTTTGCGAGGGTTTCAATGGGGTAGCCGCGATGCAGCAGCAAGCCTTTTCCGCCATCAATATAGGTAATTTTGGATTCACAGGACGCTGTAGAAACAAAGCCTGGGTCGTAGGTGAAGTACCCCTTTCCGGTTAATGCGCGAACATCGATAACGTCTGGGCCAACGGTGCCTTGGTATACAGGCAGGTCAATCGATTCACCGAGCTTGTCGATGTTAAGCGTGGCTTTTTGATCTGTCATTGTAGACTCCTTATTTGCAAGAGGTGCGTTTGACGTCTCAGCGCAGGAACAGGCACTGTAACAAACGACCTAAAACCAATTTACGCAACTGCTGAAGGCAGGCACGCTAAGCAGCGATTCGAGCACTAAGGCATTTTTAAAGCCGGTCAAATACGCATACTTCGATTATTGTGTAGTTATATCGTGTGGTTGGTTGAGAATTGCACATTTAAGCAATTCTGATTTTAGTTAACAGCCTTACCTTTTGGGGGGCTGCAGTGAAGAGCACCGATTATAGTGAATTTTTTTGCGTGAGGTGTAGCCTTCCGCTGAGGAGAATCAAAAAAACTTACTTGACTATAAGTTTAATGAACAAAAAACAGTCATTTTGTGTTCATATATGATTTTATTTTTATATGTAAATATGTAGAGGCGCGAGATCGGGTTTGGTGCAGTCGATCCCCTTTAAGGAAATAACAATATGCTCCTAAGTACTTATAAATAATTGTAATTTTATTGACGCATTACTATAATTCGCGCGGTTTCTATGCTCGTTCGCGTTACTGATTCCGGCGCGCGATTCGTTGATCGCTTCCCCTTATTTTTCAGTAAATCCGATTCGTCCATGTGGTGGCAATCTGGTTGTAGTTGCTTGCAATCAAAATAAGCTATGTGCTCGATTCTTTGCACAGCTGAACCATATAACGTACTGTGCGTGAGCGATGCCAAGAAGCTTAGGTAATTGGATAATTGTTAATTTACCAAAAATACTGTCTGCTTTTTTTGGTAGCTCAGTTAACCCGGACAACAAGGTATTCCACTGCTGTGAAAACTAACAGACCTGTTAATCTGGACCTCTCTACTATCAAGTTCCCTGTAACTGCTATCGTGTCGATATTGCATCGAATATCGGGGGTGGTTTTACTTGCGGGAGTAATCTTACTTCTATATATGCTTGATATGAGTCTGTCCTCAGAAGAATCATTTAATCAACTTTCAGAATTTCTTGCTTTGCCATTGATCAAACTAATTGTTTGGGGGGTGCTTGCGGCCCTGGCATATCACTTTGTTGCCGGTGTAAGGCACCTCATTATGGATATGGGCATCGGTGAAACTCTGGAAGGTGGAAGGCTCGGGGCAAAAATCACCCTTGTTCTTTCCGTTGTTCTCATTGTACTGGCGGGAGTTTGGCTATGGTAACTGCTGTAACGAGCTGGGGGCGCAGTGGTCTCTACGATTGGTTGGTGCAACGTTTCAGTGCGGTGGTATTGGCAGTGTACACGGTGGTGCTGCTTGGCTTTATTCTGATGCACCCTGGCCTGACATATGCTGAGTGGTCGGGCTTTTACGACCAGCTTTGGATGCGCGTGTTTACGCTTTTAGTGCTGCTGAGCACCATTTCCCATGGCTGGATTGGCCTTTGGGGGATTCTAACCGACTACATTACCACGCGAATGATTGGCGACTCGGCTTTGACACTTCGTATGATTGCTCTGCTGATCTATGCCCTTATCAGCATCACTTTTCTTGTGTGGGGCGTGGAAATTTTGTGGGGGGCTAATTAATGGCGAATATTCGAACCATTTCGTTTGATGGTGTGGTTGTCGGTGGTGGTGGTGCCGGTATGCGGGCTGCTTTGCAGATGGCGCAGTCTGGTTACAAGACAGCCGTTATCACCAAAGTTTTTCCCACTCGCTCACACACGGTTTCTGCTCAAGGTGGCATTACCTGCGCCATTGCCAGTGCAGATCCGGACGATAACTGGCGCTGGCACATGTACGACACCGTAAAAGGCTCGGACTACATCGGCGACCAGGACGCCATTGAGTATATGTGTTCAGTAGGACCGGAAGCCGTTTTTGAACTGGAGCATATGGGGCTGCCGTTCTCGCGTACCGAGAACGGTCGTATTTATCAGCGTCCCTTTGGCGGTCAGTCCAAAGATTTTGGCCGGGGCGGGCAAGCAGCCCGAACCTGCGCAGCGGCGGATCGCACCGGCCACGCCTTGTTACACGCGCTGTATCAGGGAAATGTCAAAAATGACACCGTATTTCTGAACGAGTGGTTCGCTGTCGATCTGGTGAAAAACCAGGACGGCGCGGTGTGCGGTGTTATAGCTATTAATATGGAAGACGGTGAAGTTGTCTTTATTAAATCCAAAGCAACTGTTTTAGCAACAGGTGGAGCGGGCAGAATCTATGCATCCACCACCAATGCTCACATCAATACAGGTGATGGCATTGGCATGGCACTGCGCGCAGGTTTCCCCGTTCAGGACATCGAAATGTGGCAGTTCCACCCAACCGGGATCCATGGCGCTGGTGTCCTGGTGACAGAAGGTTGCCGAGGTGAAGGTGGCTACCTGATCAATAAAGATGGTGAGCGCTTCATGGAGCGCTATGCTCCCAATGCAAAAGATCTTGCCGGTCGGGATGTGGTAGCGCGTTCTATGGTGTTGGAGATTCTCGATGGCCGGGGTTGCGGAGAAAACGGCGATCATGTCTACCTGAAACTGGATCACCTGGGCGCAGAAACACTCAACCAGCGCCTGCCGGGTATTCTTGAATTATCCCGTACCTTCGCTCACGCGGACCCGATTAAAGATCCCATTCCAGTGGTGCCAACCTGCCATTACATGATGGGTGGTATCCCCACCAATATTCACGGCCAGGCTTTAACCCAAAACAGTAAGGGTAAAGACGAAGTGATTGAAGGCTTCTTCGCCTGTGGTGAGGTCGCTTGCGTTTCCGTTCATGGTGCAAACCGTTTAGGTGGTAACTCCCTGCTTGATCTGGTGGTATTCGGGCGGGCTTCCGGCTTATACATCGAGAAGGCGCTTAGAGAGGGTATTGATGTTCGCGACCCCAGTGAGTCTGACCTGGAAGCGGCGATGTCGCGCCTGAACAAGGTAAATACCAGTGACAGCGGCGAAAACGCATCCAAGCTTCGTGCTGAGCTACAGAGCATTATGCAGAACCACTTTGGTGTATTCCGTAAAGGTGAGTTTATGCAGGAAGGTATTGCCAAGCTGGCAGATTTACGCGAACGTGTTGAAAATGTCTCTCTGGCAGATAAAAGTAATGCCTTCAATACAGCACGCATTGAGGCTCTTGAGATTCAGAACCTGTTTGAAGTGGCAGAGGCAACGGCGATCGCTGCCGAACAGCGAAAAGAAAGTCGCGGTGCCCATGCCCGTGAAGATTTCCAGGATCGAGATGACGAAAACTGGCTTTGCCACTCCGTGTACTTCCCGGAAGAGAAACGTGTGACTAAGCGTGATGTTAACTTCACGCCGAAAACGATGGATGCATTCGAACCAAAAGTTCGTACATATTAATAATGTGGGCGTAGGAACTTATGTTAAAAGTAGAAGTTTATCGCTATAACCCGGAAACAGATAAAGAGCCTTACATGCACACTTACGAGGTGGATACGCAGGGTAAGGACTTAATGGTTCTGGATGTGTTGGAAATGTTGAAAGCTGAAGACCCGAGCCTGGCCTATCGCCGATCATGTCGCGAGGGTGTGTGTGGCTCGGACGGTATTAATATTTCCGGAAAAAACGGTCTTGCTTGTGTCACGCCACTTTCTGAATGTGTTAAGAACAACAAGCTGGTACTTCGCCCTCTACCCGGTCTGCCAGTGGTTCGGGACCTTGTTATCGATATGAGTCAGTTTTACGCACAGTTCCGAAAAGTTGATCCATACCTGCAAAATGACACTCCGGCGCCCGCTATCGAGCGGTTACAGTCACCGCAGGACAGGGAAAAGCTGGACGGCCTGTACGAATGTATTCTGTGTGCATGCTGTTCCACCAGCTGCCCCTCTTTCTGGTGGAATCCGGACAAGTTCATCGGGCCCGCCGGTTTGCTGCAGGCTTATCGCTTTCTGGCGGACAGCCGCGATACCGCAACCGATGAGCGTTTGGCGAAGCTCGATGATCCCTTCAGTGTATTCCGCTGTCACGGGATTCAGAATTGTGTTGATGTCTGCCCTAAAGGCCTCAACCCAACCAGAGCCATTGGTCATATCCGCAGTATGCTGCTGCATAGGGGAACATGATCCAATCCCGTTGTTGACTCCTGCATCACAGGAGGAATACAACCGGGTACCGGGCAGCGTGTAAACGGTTTATAAAGACAAGTCCCGGTGTTTACCTATACTGATGATAATCGTGCGCCATAAGCGTACTTTATCTAACAATTTACAGATTCATTATCTGAATTAATGCGATTGGTGAATACACAATGCAAGAAAGCTTAATGGAGTTGCTCTGGCAGTCGGCTCATATCTCCGGAGGCAATGCTGCCTACGTTGAAGAGGTTTACGAGTCGTTTTTACAGGACCCCAGCTCCGTATCAGAAGAGTGGCGCGAGTACTTCGAAAAGTTGCCGAAAACCAATGGTGGCATGGGGGTCGACGTTCGTCACTCCGAGATTATTGATTATTTCGAACAGCTTGGCCGCACTCGTTGTCGTCCTACAGTTATTCCCGGTACCGGTGCGGTAAGTGTTGCGCACGAGCGCAAGCAGGTTGAAGTTGTTCAACTGGTTAATGCCTACCGTCTTAGTGGGCATCAAAAAGCCCAGGTGGACCCCCTGAAATTGCGTGAATTAAAAATGCCACCGGATCTGGATCTGGGGTTTCACGGCCTCAATACTGCAGACCTCGACTCCGTTTTTCAGACGGGCGATTTATCCTTCGGCTACAAAGAGGCAACCCTGCGGGAGATTATTGGCGATCTCGAAACCACCTACTGCAGTACAATCGGCGCAGAGGTGATGCACATCACCAACTACGACGAGCGTCGCTGGTTGTTGCAGCGCCTGGAAAGCAGCAGGGCTAACCCTGATTTTGGACACAAAACCAAACGTAATCTGCTGCGGCGTCTCACCGCTGCCGAAGGTCTTGAGAGGCATCTGGACAGCAAGTACCCCGGCACAAAACGCTTCGGCCTGGAAGGTGGTGAGAGTTTAATTCCTTGTCTTGATACCCTCATTCAACGGGCAGGCGGCTACGGGGCAAAAGAAATGGTCATTGGTATGGCTCACCGTGGCCGCCTAAACACGCTGGTTAACGTGCTTGGTAAAAACGCTGCTGACCTGTTCGATGAATTCGAAGGAAAAAAACTGGTCGACACTTCCGGTGATGTGAAGTATCACCAGGGCTTCTCTTCCAACGTTATGACGCCCGGTGGCGAAATGCATCTGGCGCTGGCCTTCAACCCATCGCATCTCGAGATCGTTGCACCTGTTGTCGAAGGCTCCGTGCGTGCCCGACAGGACCGCAGGGACGATTCGCGCGGCAATCTGGTAATACCCGTGGTGATTCACGGTGATGCCGCCTTTGCCGGACAGGGTGTGGTGATGGAAACCTTCCAGATGTCCCAGACGCGAGCTTATGGGACAGGTGGAACCGTGCATATTGTGGTGAACAATCAGGTCGGTTTCACCACCAGCCGCCGTGAAGACGCGCGCTCAACAGATTATTCCACCGACGTGGCCAAAATGATTGAGGCGCCAATCTTCCATGTAAACAGTGATGATCCTGAAGCGGTTGCCTTCATTTCAAATCTTGCTGCGGATTATCGCAATGAATTTAACAAGGATGTGGTAATTGATCTTGTTTGTTACCGCCGACGTGGTCACAACGAAACGGATGAACCCTCAGCGACTCAGCCAATGATGTACAAGGCCATTCGGGCGCAAAAAACAACCCGCACCTTATACGCCGAGCAGCTGGCGCAAGAGGATGTGGTATCGCTGGAAGAAAGCGATGAAATGCTAAACGACTACCGCGCGGCACTGGATCGTGGCGAGCCGGTAGCACGCGGTTTGGTGAGCGAACCCGATTCAAGCCTGTTTGTCGATTGGGCGCCTTACATTGGGCACGATTGGCAAACCCCTTACGATAGTTCTTACCCCCTGAAAGAGCTGCAGCAGCTGGCGGAGCAGGTTTCAGCGATCCCTGACGGAGTTCAGGCGCAAAGGCAAGTGGCTAAAATTTATGATGATCGCCGCAAAATGGCCGGTGGTGCTGTTCCCATTAACTGGGGTATGGCGGAAACCCTCGCCTATGCAACTTTGCTTAAGCAGGGCTACCTTGTGCGCATTACCGGGCAGGATGTGGGTAGGGGCACGTTCTCTCACCGCCACGCAGTGATACACAATCAAAAGGATGGTGAGACATACATACCCTTGCACAATGTCGATGAAAATCAGCTTGCTTTCGATATTTACGATTCCTATCTTTCTGAAGAAGCTGTGCTGGCGTTTGAGTACGGTTATGCTACCACCACGCCGGGCGGGCTTGTAATCTGGGAAGCTCAGTTCGGTGACTTTGCCAATGGTGCGCAGGTAGTTATTGACCAGTTTATCACCAGTGGTGAACATAAGTGGCAGCGTTTGTGTGGTTTGATAATGCTGTTGCCACACGGATATGAAGGGCAGGGGCCAGAGCATTCTTCCGCTCGCCTTGAGCGCTTTATGCAGCTATGTGCAGAGCATAATATTCAGGTGTGCAACCCCACTACCCCGGCCCAGGTTTACCATATGCTGCGCCGCCAGGCGATTCGCTATATGCGCCGTCCGCTGGTGGTCATGAGTCCGAAGTGGATTTTACGCCATAAGCTGGCAACCTCTTCTCTGGAGGAGTTGGCCAACGGTACATTCCAGAGCGTGATCGGCGATACGCATGTCAGCCCTGAAAGTGTTAAGCGTGTAGTCCTTTGTAGTGGTAAGGTTTATTACCATTTATTTGAAGCGCGTGAAGAAAGAGAGCAGGGCGATGTCGCGTTTATTCGAATCGAACAGCTTTACCCCTTTCCTGAGGAGGAGCTGCGTTTGGTGCTGAAGCCTTATGCGCATGTCACGGATATTGTCTGGTGTCAGGAGGAGCCCATGAATCAGGGTGCCTGGATGGCCAGTCAGCATCGCATGCGTCGTGTTGTTGACCGTGTCAATGAGGACGCCTACCTGCGTTATGTGGGAAGGGCTGCTTCGTCTGCGCCTGCGGCGGGCTATATGTCTACCCACCTTGACGAACTGAATAAATTTATAACTGCAGCGCTGGACACCAGCGCTTAAAACGAATTTGTAGCTAAAAAAGCACAAGGACACTTTTGGAATGAGCAACGAAATAAAAGTCCCAACTTTTCCTGAATCAGTACAGGAAGGCACAATCGCAACCTGGCACAAGCAACCCGGTGAAGCTTTTGCCCGAGATGAAGTTATCGTCGATATTGAGACGGATAAGGTTGTCCAGGAAGTACCCGCGCCAGCAGCTGGAGTTCTTAAGGACATTTTGAAGCAAGAGGGAGATACTGTCGCCAGCAACGAGGTAATCGCGGTGTTTGAACAAGGCGCTGTAGCCTCAGCTGCACCGGCTGCCGCAGAATCCGCCGCGACCGCAGGTGAATTATCGACTGATGGCGTTCTGGCTGCGCCAGCGGCAAAGAAGCTGGCGGATGAAAAAGGTGTAGACCTGTCGAAGGTAGCGGGTACTGGTAAAGGTGGGCGTATCACCAAAGAAGATGTCGCCACATTCCTGAAAAATAAACCTGCGGAGCCCGTTCAGGCGGCGGCTCCAGTTGCGGCTTCAGCCAGTACTGCAATAGCTGCACCCACACCTTCTGTGCAGGGCGAAGGCGCACGAATAGAAAAACGTGTGCCCATGACACGCTTGCGTGCGCGAATTGCTGAGCGCTTGCTGGATGCCACGCAGTCCACCGCGATGCTGACCACGTTTAACGAAGTTGACATGGCGCCGGTGATGGCGCTAAGAAACAAATATAAGGATAAATTTGAAAAGTCGCATAATGGTACCCGGCTCGGCTTTATGGGCTTCTTTGTTAAAGCGGCGGTTGAGGCATTACGCCGTTTTCCTGCGGTGAATGCGTCTATCGACGGTAATGATGTTGTATACCATGCCTACCAGGATATTGGCGTAGCCGTATCGACAGAGAAAGGCCTGGTGGTGCCTGTGTTGCGTAACGTTGAAAATATGGGCCTGGCCGATATTGAGGCAGGCGTCAGAGATTTCGGTTTGCGCGGTCGTGAGGGGAAAATCTCCATTGAAGAGATGCAGGGTGGTACATTTACGATTACCAATGGTGGCGTGTTTGGATCACTGATGTCCACGCCGATTCTAAACCCGCCACAGTCCGCTATTCTGGGCATGCATAAAATTCAGGAGCGGCCCATGGCCGTTAATGGTGAGGTGAAAGTTTTGCCGATGATGTACCTTGCCTTGTCATATGATCACCGCATCATTGACGGCAAAGACGCGGTGCAGTTCCTGGTAGCAATCAAAGACATGCTGGAAGACCCAGCGCGCATTTTGCTGGAACTTTAATATCGGAATACACAAAAGGGGCGGATTACCTTTTCTGCTCCTCCTTCAGAACATTTTTTAGACTGCACATATATACACTTTCGGGGTTCATCCTATGTCAAATAAATACGATGTTATCGTTATCGGTTCAGGTCCTGCCGGTTATGTCGCTGCCATACGCGCGGCTCAACTTGGGCTGAATGTAGCCTGTATAGAAAAATGGAAAGGTAAAGACGGTAAAGGCGTTAACGGCGGTACCTGTTTGAATGTCGGGTGTATTCCTTCCAAAGCCTTGCTCGATAGCTCCCACAAGTACCATGAAGCAAAAGCCGCTTTCGATGGCCATGGTATTGGTACTGGCGGTGTCACTATCGATGTGCCCTCCATGCTTGCGCGTAAGGAAAGAATTGTTAAGCAAATGGCAGGCGGTGTTTCCGGCTTGTTTAAGGCTAACAAAGTCACTTCAATATTTGGTACAGGTAAATTACTCGGTAACCGAAAAGTACAGGTAAGCGATTTTGAAGGAAAAGAAACCGTGTATGAAGCAGATAACATAATCCTGGCTTCCGGTTCTATTCCAGTTGCTATCCCCGTTGCACAGGTGGACAACGAAGCCATCGTTGATTCAACCGGCGCTCTGGAATTTCAGGAAGTGCCCGAGCGATTGGGGGTCATTGGTGCGGGTGTTATTGGTTTGGAGCTTGGCAGCGTGTGGAGTCGCCTCGGTTCAAAGGTTGTGTTGCTTGAAGCCATGGATACCTTCCTTTCTATCATGGATCAGCAAGTGGCCAAGGAAGCACAGAAGATTTATAAAAAACAGCAGCTTGATATTCGTCTGGGCTGTCGCGTAACGGGCAGTGAAGTAAGTGAGAAAAAGGGCAAAAAAGAAGTTGTTGTTACCTATACCGATAAAGACGGCAATGAAGCGAAAGAGACTTTCGATAAATTGATAGTGTGCGTTGGGCGCCGTCCATTCACCGACGGTTTGCTGTCTGACGACAGTGGTGTAAAACTGGATGAGCGCGGCTCCATTTACGTCAATGACTTATGTTCAACCAGTGCTCCAGGTGTCTGGGCTATTGGGGATGTGGTACGTGGCCCGATGCTGGCACATAAGGGTTCCGAAGAGGGTGTAATGGTTGCCGAACGCATTGCCGGGCAAAAAACCGTGATGAATTACGACATCATCCCTAACGTTATTTACACCCACCCGGAAATTGCTGCTGTTGGCCGTACGGAAGAGCAAGTTAAAGCCGATGGCGAGCCTTACAATGTGGGTACATTCCCATTCCTGGCGATAGGCCGAGCGGTAGCGGCTGACGAGTCCGATGGTATGGTAAAAATGATTGCTCATGCTGAGACTGATCGCGTTCTGGGTTGTCACATTGTCGGCCCAAGCGCTCCAGACCTGGTGCAACAGGTGGCTATTGCCATGGAATTTGGTTCCAGTGCAGAAGATATTGGCATGACGGTATTCGGTCATCCAACCTTCTCTGAGGCAGTAAAAGAAGCTGCATTGGCCGTTAACGGGCATGCTATTCACATGCCTAACCGTAAAAAGCGCAAATAAAAAACAGCGCTGGAAGCGGGCGCTTAATTAGTCGTCCGCAATGAGCCCGGTAAATTCCTGCCGGAAATTCAATATCACTCTAACTGTGTGGTTAAAAACCACATAGTTGCATTTGGGAAATAGCAATGAATCTACATGAATATCAGGGTAAGCAGCTTTTTGCTGAATATAACTTACCGGTATCCAAAGGTATTGCCGCTGAAACGCCCGCAGAAGCAGCGAATGCAGCAGGCATAATTGGTGGCGACAAGTGGGTCGTTAAAGCACAGGTACATGCTGGCGGCCGTGGTAAAGCAGGCGGTGTTAAATTGGTTAGCACCAAGGCAGAAGTAGAAGAGTTTGCCAAGCAGTGGCTTGGTAAAAATCTCATTACTTACCAGACCGATGAAAATGGTCAGCCCGTTAGTCGCATTCTGGTTGAAGCTTGCACCGACATTGACAATGAGCTGTACCTTGGCGCTGTAGTCGATCGCTCTACACGCAGAATTGTGTTTATGGCCTCAACCGAAGGCGGAGTGGAAATCGAAAAGGTTGCACACGAAACACCGGAGAAAATACTTAAAGCCACCATCGATCCCTTAACCGGTGCGCAGCCTTATCAGGGGCGCGACCTGGCGTTTAAGCTGGGGCTCGAAGGAAAACAAATCAAGCAGTTTGTGCAGATCTTCCTTGGGCTGGCAAAAATGTTCCAGGAAAAAGACCTCGCTCTACTGGAAATTAATCCACTGGTAATTACGTCCGAGGGTAATCTCCACTGCCTGGATGCGAAAATCAACATCGATGGCAATGCTTTGTACCGTCAGCCGGCATTAAAAGAAATGCATGACCCTACCCAGGATGATGAGCGGGAAGCCCATGCCGCTAACTGGGAACTCAATTATGTTGCGCTCGACGGCAATATCGGATGCATGGTTAACGGTGCCGGTCTGGCAATGGGAACTATGGATATCGTAAAACTGCACGGTGGTAAACCAGCTAACTTCCTGGACGTAGGTGGTGGCGCTACCAAAGAGCGTGTGGTTGAAGCATTTAAAATTATTCTTTCAGATGAAAATGTTTCTGCGGTATTGATTAATATCTTCGGTGGCATCGTGCGCTGTGACCTGATTGCTGAGGGTGTGATAGGCGCAGTAGAAGAGGTCGGTGTGAAAGTGCCTGTCGTTTGCCGCCTCGAAGGTAACAACGCAGATCTGGGTGCAAAAGTGCTGGCAGATAGCGGCTTGAATATTATTGCAGCAACCAGTCTTACCGATGCAGCTCAGCAAGCTGTAAAAGCTGCGGAGGGGAAATAAGATGAGCATTTTAATAAGTAAAGAAACCAAAGTTCTCTGTCAGGGTTTTACTGGCTCACAGGGTACATTCCATTCGGAGCAAGCCGTGGCGTACGGCACTAAAATGGTAGGTGGTGTTACCCCAGGAAAAGGCGGGCAAACGCATCTCGATTTACCCGTTTTTAACAGTATGTCCGAAGCTGTAGCAGAAACCGGAGCAGATGCTTCTGTGATCTACGTGCCCGCACCGTTCTGTAAAGACTCTATCCTGGAAGCTGCAAACAGTGGTGTAAAACTGGTTGTATGTATCACCGAAGGTATCCCAACTCTGGATATGCTGGAATGTAAGGTTAAGTGTGATGAGTTGGGTGTGCGTTTGGTGGGGCCAAACTGTCCAGGTGTGATTACGCCAGGTGAATGTAAAATTGGTATTATGCCGGGCCATATTCATTTGCCGGGTAAGGTCGGTATTGTTTCCCGTTCGGGCACCCTGACTTACGAAGCTGTTAAGCAAACTACCGATTACGGTTTCGGACAATCCACATGTGTGGGTATTGGTGGTGACCCCATTCCGGGTTCCAATTTTATCGATATCCTCAAGCTGTTCCAGGACGACGATCAAACTGAAGCGATTGTGATGATTGGTGAAATCGGCGGCACGGCGGAAGAAGAAGCCGCGGCATTTATTAAGGATTATGTAAGCAAGCCTGTTGTATCCTACATTGCAGGTGTAACTGCGCCTCCCGGAAAACGTATGGGACACGCCGGGGCAATTATTTCCGGCGGTAAAGGAACGGCAGATGAAAAATTTGCTGCACTGGAAGCGGCAAATGTTAAAACTGTTCGCAGCCTTGCCCAGATTGGTGACGGTTTGAAAGAGGTTACCGGCTGGTAGTTATTAGATTTAAAAACACAAAAAAAAGCCCTCTTATAGAGGGCTTTTTTATTGGGGGTTTTTATATCAGTAACGAATTAACTGGTAGCGCATGGGGATATTACCTTCCACAATATCAGCCAGCCGAGGATAATCCAGTGTTATCGACCAGCGGCCAAAATGATAGGTAATTGGAAACATAATTTGCTTGGAGCTTAGCGTCATATATCCAGAGGGGTCTAAAGCCAGAGGGAATGTTAGCGGTTCTGCCTGGGCCGTTTTTATATCACCGTAACTTTCAATATGAGTGCCAGTCTCATCAATAGTAAAATTGATGGTAAATTCTTCTTCTCCTATCCAGCTCCCAAAGTTATAAACATCAAACCGATAAGTAATGCTGACGGTATCGTCGGTGTTCCATTGAAAAGCCATAAGTTCAAAATTCCCTGATTCGGCATCAATGGAATAGTCATAGGCCGCGACAGTTTCCGCATCAACACCAAAAGAAAGTTCTACTTCGCGGAACTCCTGCAGCCGTTCAGAGGGGTGTAATGTGTCATTTAATTCGGAAAAGCGATGTTCATTAATTAAACCAAGATATTCACCTGTGTTCATGTCGTAAAAACGGTTGTTCAAGTCGATAAAGCTACTGCTCAGCTGCACGCTATAGGTTCTAAGCATGGCGTTATCAGGAGAGGCTGAGAGTCTGGATACGTCTTCCGAATAGCCGTCGTAGCTCGCCAGTTGGGAATGCCAGTTGGCTTTAGTCTCTGGGGCGATTGCAGTTAAGTGAGCCAGGTGTATTTGTTCGGAGCCATCACTTTGTTGTTGCACATAAGCAAAGCCTGTTTTGCCTGTAGTTAAGGCGGGAACAAATTTAAAGCGAGATACCAGATCTAATTCCGGTTCAATTAGGGTGGGAGATTCTATTAACTGCGCGCTGATAGAAAGCGGTATTAAGAATAGGACAGAGAGTAAGGCCCGAATAAACATAACAATTCCTTATGCTTTGAGTGGTTTAAATAACGTCTTTGTTATTAGTTTGGCAATATATATTGTTAAGTAAGTAGGCGGTCAAGTAGGTATTTTCTATCGCCTTTCCTATAGCAAACAATTGTCAGAGGTTTTTACAGTTTTTTGCTTATAAAAAAACCGCACCCGAATCGGATGCGGTTTTAGCTTTTACTAAGCTGGATTAGCTTATGGGCGAGCTATACCAGTTCCTGCGTCACCACCAAGGGGCATAACCTTATCAAGGCCAACAAATTTGCCACCTTTCTGCCACAGAGACGGTTTAAATAAACCATATTTTTCTTCATCCCAGGTTTTCCAGTCGTAACCGAGCAGGCCACCGGTATCACCGGAGTTGGGGTTGATACACCAGAATGTGTGGTGCAGTCCTTTCATTACGATTTCATCGCGAATGGCTTCCATCCACTTCTGGTTATCGCCACCGTCCATGAATCCTCCCCACTCACCAAGTAACAAAGGAGATATCCCTTCATCGTGCAGGTACAGCCAGTTGGGGCCCCATACATCTCTTTCCAGAGACTCACGAGTAAAGTTACCGTCTTTAAACCAGGGTTGCATATATACGGCAGGGCCGTAATCGTGTGGTGAATACATAATCTGATCGTTGTGACCAGCAACCTCAACGGGAAGTTCGCCAGCTAATCTCAGGTTGCCACCCCACCAGGTATTGTCATAACACTGATCACTGTATTCGCCTGCGCCCGACTTGTCGTCAATCCACTTACCGTATTTGGGTGTGGCCTGGATGCCTTCTACCATAATCAACACTTTCGGGTTGATCGCCAGGATACGTTCGGCAGCTACAGTCGCTGCATGGCGCCAGTTGTGCTCATCCTGGGTGTCGTCCCACTTGGCGAAATTGGTTTCTTGAGAAAGTGGTTTACGCTGACAGTAGTCTTCCCAGCTTTCGTTTTCACCACGGGACATGGTCGCACCCGCGCCGCCGTTTGGCGTGCCATGAGGCTCGTTTTCAAGGTCGTAGGCAATAATGGTGTCTTCGTTTTTGTAGCGTTCAGCGAACCATTCCCAGGTATCGTAAAAATCACCGGAAGTGATGTCATCGAGGTACCACAGAGGTGCGTGGTGGCCGCTGTTGTCGGCGTCAGCGCTGTGGTGGTCGACCAATATCTTGATACCACATGACTTCGCTTGTAGAACAACCTGGTCAAAAATCTCCAGACTGCTCATGCCTGCCAGATCCGGGTTGACGTAGTCGTTCATGCTGGAAACTTCTCCGCCTCCACCCATCCACTCTTTAACCAGGCGGGTAGAGACCGGTACACGCAGAATATTGATACCGCGCTCGGCGATGGCTTGCATCGTGTCCTGAAGGTTGGCGCTCCACAGACCATGGAACATACGTTCGGATGCGTTGAAGCCAAACCAGTTGGCGCCGGTTAACCAGACGGGTTTGCCATTGCTGTCGATAATCTGGTTACCTTTGGTGCTAAGCCAGTCGTCATTGCCGGGTAGGCCTGTTGGGTCGGTACACGCCCAGCCAGAGCGGCCACCACCACTTGAGCTTGTGCCGCTGCCAGAAGAGCTGGAGCTAGACGATGAGCTGCTGGATGAGCTGGAGCTGGAAGATGAGCTGCTGCTTGACGAGCTGGACGATGAACTCGAGCTAGTGCTGGACGATGAAGAGCTTGAGCTGCTGGAAGCTCCGGAACTGGATGAAGAGCTACTTGAGCTACTCGAAGAGCTACTTGAGCTGGAGGATGAACTGGAACTGCTTGTTGAACCACAGTTCACTCCCCCTTGATTCTGGGGCTGGCTTTCACATGTTTCCAGGCCTATGCACGTTTTGCCGTTTTCATTTGCCCAGCCTGCACCTGTGTTTTCGCAGATCGGGAATGTGCTGTGGCCATACCAGTCACATACACAGGCGCCAGTGCTACCGCTGCTGCTGCTGGAAGAGGAGCTGGATGAAGAACTCGATGAGCTGCTCGAACTTGTGGAACCGGTCGATCCGCTGGAGCTGCTTGAAGAGCTGGAGCTGGAGGAGCTGCTGGAGCTTGAACTGGAGCTGCTGGTTGAACTTGTACTCGATGTAGAACCCGAGTCACTGCAGGTTGGCATCGAGAAGTTACCGCTGTGGGTTCCCTGAAAACCGAAGCTGGTACTTGAGCCTGGTGCCAGGTTGCCATTCCAGCCCACATCGGAGGCATAAACAATGTTGCCAGTGGTTGTTAACTCGGCGTTCCAGGCGTTGGAAACAGCCGGGGCTTGGTCAAAGTTAAGGTTCACGTCCCAGCCAGATAGGGTTGAGTTCAAGTCATTTGTGACCTCAACAGAGACGGTGTAGCCAGTATCCCAAACATTGGAGCTTGAGGAATTGACCTTACAGGCTGCCATGGCATTAACGGCCAAGCAGGAAGCGGCAAACACAATGCCTGCCTTGCTGAACAATTTCATTACTTAATCCTCATTATTGTTATGTTCTATTACTGCACAGAGACGATACCTATCTGGCGCGTAAGAGTCTATCCATCAAAAGTGGGGGGTTTTAGAGATCGCTAAGGTATTCACAGAAATATTGTGCAGGCTACGCTAGCCCGGATATTTCATATGATTTGGCTATGCAGAAGGTTGTGTCACAGCTAGCGCCACACGCAGGTGCAAAAAGGGGCTGCGTGCGAGTGGTGTCAGTGTCTGAAATAGCGCTGCATGGCCTTGTTGGTCCAGTTGGAGAGGGACTCATCCGATTCGCCCAAAATATGCTTTCGCACAGCGGGTGCATAACTGGCGTCATCTTCGCGAATGTGCTGAAGCAGCCATTCCAGTAATACTTGTCCCAGCAGCTCGGCGATGTTCTCACCATTTGTAAAGCGCTGGTGCAGCAGCTCAATTTGCCCGGTAAAGGTTTTATGGCTTAGTTGGTGTTCTTCCAGCTCTTCATAGCGGGCTTCTTCCATCAAGGCTTCTTCAAACTCAAAATGAGACAGGGTGTAGTCCATCAACAGGTTGAGTATTTCGGTAATTTTTTCTGGATCGGGGCTCTGCTGGTTTTCACTTTCCAGTTGATTGATATAATCAACAATACGCTGATGTTGCCGGTCTATAACCGGAATGCCGATCTCATATTGCTCAGACCAGGTAATCATAGTTGTGTCCTTGAGATTAGCCGAATAGCCGGTTGAACCAGCTGCCCTTGCGTGCCTTGGTTCTTTTGGTTGCTTCTACCAGGTTAGCTTTCACGGCATCTGCGTAGTCACGATCATCGCATTTGATGTGGTTGATGAGCCACGCCCTCAGTACATGCAGCAACTCTACGGTGATGTCCTCGCCGGTTTTAGCCCGCTTCTGGAAATTACTCACCCGCCTGGCAAACAGGCGGTGCACTTTCTTGTGTGCATTGGTAAAAGGGTAGCCAGCTTCCTCCATCAGGTTTTCTTCGAACGCAAAGTGGGAGAGTGTGTAGTCCACCAGCTCGTCAAGCACATCAAACACCTCCTTGTTACTTTTGGCTTTTTGCGCGTGAGCGACGGTATTGATGTATTCGACAATTCGCTGATGTTGCGAGTCGATAACGGGGATTCCCAGTTCAAGCTCGGAAGTCCATTTTATTGCCATTACAGCTACCTCCAGTACGGCTATTTGTTAACTTACTTTAAGCCTAGACGCCAAATGCCGGAGTGTGGAGGGGTAGATTAAAAAATGACCGCGTGATGTGGAATAACGCGACTAATTGTTTGGCAACTATTAACTTGGCAATAGTTGTTGTTTAGTTAATAGGCGGTGCAGGGAAGCGCCGCCATTGCTTGAAGGATAATGTAACTCATTGAAATACAGCCAAATTCACGCATTTACGCCAGTATTTCAAGGGCGCGCGCAATAAATAGATAAGATAATCTATTTATTGCCGGGTTAATCAGTGGCTTGGACCGGGAGCGACTTCAGCCAGCTGGACAGTTCCTTCTCCACCCCTTTGCCGTGCTCGCTTAAAAAAGCCAGCAGCTTGTGTGGCGATGTCGAAAGTACACGGTGTTCGGGAAAATCCGCTGCCTGAGCTTTGGCAATACACTGCTCGTGATCGCCTACGGCCCAGGCTATGTGCGCATCGCTGGCGAACACCACTTTCCAGTCGTGCTTGTCGACAAGCTCCAGTAGCCGGATGCAGTAGTTTTCACTGCCAAGGCGCGAGTGAGTAAATGAACTGTTGTTGATCTCAATGGCGACATTATTATCTTTCGCCGCGCGCACAATTTCTTCCTGCTCCAGCGGGTAGTTTGGGTTGCCAGGGTGGCCGAACACCTGACACAGGCCGCTTTCAAATGCAGCGATGGCCGCTTGAGTGTTGCCTTTGATATCGCTGCCTGGCGGGAATACTGGCTCGTGAAAGCTGGCAATGGTGATGTCGAGAAAGGGCACCAGGTTGGCAGGAATATCCAGAAACTGCAGGTCTTTGTGTACCTGCACCTTGTGTTTGCCGGGCGGAAGGATATTTGCCTCGATACCCCGCAACATGGCCACGCCGTCCATCACCCGGGGAATAATCTTCATATTGCCGAAGTGCCAGTAGTGAGGGGCATCGGGCATGGCCGGTGCGTGGTCGGTGATAGAAAACAGTTGTAAGCCCTTGGCGCGCGCCACAGCGAAGTAGTCGTGAACAGTGCTGAAAGCGTGGGTGCTGGCTATGGTGTGTGCGTGGGTGTCACAAAGAGTGCGCATAAATCTGTATATCGTATTGCGTTAACTTCAGAACCAAATCATAGCTTAATCAAAGAGTGTTAAGGGTTAAAGACGTGCTGCTTTAGTCCATTTCCCATGCTGTGATAGCATTGCGGGCCAAAATTCAGATGAGAAATAGAAGCAAGGGGCTGACAAATGAAAGTCTATCAAGGTATAGCAGCATTCAGTGCTGTGCTGTCCATGGCTGCCTGCACTTGGGTAAAACCTGTCGACGGCGTGGAAGCTGTGGCGCTGGTAAAGCCTGAAGTGGCGCAAAAATGCCAGAAAATGTCCAAAGTAAGTGCTCAGGTGAAGCATAAAGTGGGCTTTGTGAACCGGGGTTCCAAGAAGGTTGCAGAGGAGCTGCTGACGCTGGCGCGAAATGACGCGGTAGAGGAGGGGGCAGACACCATAGTGGCACTTGGAGAGCCTGTGGAAGGCAAGCAGAGCTTTCAGTTGTATAAGTGCCGTTGATCAAGTAGAAAAGGGGCTGAAAAAGCCCCTTGAAATCTCCCGCAGCAGCTCCATATTAGCGAGCAACTTTTCAACAATTTGCCGCATTCTGGGAGATCAACAGATGACCGTAGAGGCCACCAAAGAAACACGTGGATTTGAGACAGAAGCCAAGCAGCTTCTGCAACTGATGATCCACTCCCTCTATTCCAACAAAGAAATCTTTTTACGCGAACTAGTTTCGAATGCCTCCGATGCTGCAGACAAACTGCGCTTCGAAGCCTTGAACAAAGGCGAACTCTATGAAGACGACCCCGAATTAAATATCCACGTAAGCTTCGACAAGGAAGCCAATACGGTAACCATTGCGGATAACGGCATTGGCATGATCCGGGATGAAGTTATTGATAACCTGGGTACCATTGCCAAGTCAGGTACTGCCCAGTTCCTGTCAAACCTTACCGGTGACCAGCAAAAAGATTCTCACCTGATCGGTCAGTTTGGTGTGGGCTTTTACTCTGCTTTTATTGTTGCTGACAAAGTTACTGTGGAAACACGTCGTGCCGGAGCCTCAAAAGATGAGGGCGTTCGCTGGGAGAGTTCAGGCGAAGCCGAGTATAGCGTTGAAAGCGTCGAGCGGGAAAAGCGCGGTACCAGCATTACCCTGCACCTGAAGAAGGATCAGCAGGAGTTTGCCGACGGCTGGCGATTGCGCTCTATTGTCAAAAAGTACTCAGACCATATCTCGCTGCCGATTATTATGCAGAAAGAGCACTATGGCGATGACAAAGACAAACAAGAGCCGGAAGACGAAACCGTTAACACCGCAACTGCTCTGTGGACCCGTTCTCGCAGCGACATCAGCGAGGAAGAGTACAAGGAGTTTTACAAGCACATCTCCCACGACTTTACCGACCCGGTGAAATGGAGCCATAACCGAGTTGAAGGTAAGCTGGACTACACCAGTTTGTTGTTCCTGCCCGCGAAAGCGCCTTTTGATTTGTACAACCGTGATGCTGCGCGCGGTTTGAAACTCTATGTTCAGCGCACCTTTATCATGGACGAAGCGGAACAATTTTTGCCGCTGTATCTCCGGTTTATTAAGGGTGTTGTCGACAGTAACGACCTTTCGTTAAACGTATCACGCGAGATACTGCAGAAAGACCCCAATATCGATAGCATGCGTTCTGCATTAACCAAGCGCGTTCTGGACATGCTTGAAAAAATGCGCAAAAACGATAAAGAGCAGTATGCAGAGTTCTGGAAAGAGTTTGGGCAGGTGCTTAAAGAGGGGCCTGCCGAGGATTACGGCAACAAGGAAAAAGTAGCGGGGCTGATGCAGTTTGCCACCACCCATACGGATACAGACGTCCAGGATCATAGCCTGGATGATTACCTAGAGCGAATGAAAGACGGTCAGGATAAAATTTATTACGTTGTTGCCGAAAACTTTAATACGGCCAAGAACAGTCCACACCTTGAAGTCTTCCGCAAAAAAGGCATTGAAGTGTTACTGCTTAGTGATCGCGTTGACGACTGGTTGATGGGGCACCTTCAGGAGTACAAGGAAAAACAATTTCAGGATGTCGGCAAAGGCGAGCTTGACCTGGGTAAACTCGATACTGACGACGAAAAAAAAGAGCAGGAAAAGATCGAGAAAGACTTTAAGGACTTCAATGAGCGTCTGGCGAAAGTACTGCAAGGCGAGGTTGAAGAAGTGCGTGTTACCCATCGCCTTACAGACTCTCCGGCCTGTCTGGTAGTGGGGGAACACGATATGGGCGCACAGATGCGTCGCTTAATGGAGTCGGCTGGTCAGAAAGTACCCGAGTCCAAGCCAAGTATAGAAGTAAACCCTGTGCACCCACTGGTTCAGAAAATGGACAAAGAGGCAGATGAAGATCGTTTTTCTGACCTTGCTCATGTGTTGTTTGATCAGGCCAACCTCGCCGAGGGGGGTAACCTCAACGACCCGGCGGCCTATGTAAAAAGGCTGAATAAACTGCTGATGGATCTGGTCTAGCTCCGCAGGGCAGAAACCAAACCAAAGAAAAACGGCGCTACGGCGCCGTTTGTTTTATCATTAATGTCAATGGTGGCCGTGTGTCACAATTGATATCATCAAAGGAATCCACATGGCCGACCCCTTAAGAGTTGCAGTACTTGGTGGCGGAAGCTTTGGAACTGCCATAGCCAATATTATTGCCGCCAATGGCCACAATACTTTTCTCTGGATGCGAGATGACGAACGTGCAATGCGTTGCGAGCAAAACCGGGAAAACCCGGAATATCTGCCGGGCTATCAACTCGACCCGCACCTAAAGGTCACTTCAGACTTGATAAGCTGCGTGGAACACTGTGATGTAGTAACAATTTCTGTTCCGAGCTCATCTTTTCGTGAGGTTGCAAAATTAGTAGCACCTCATATAAAACCCGATACCATTTTAATCAGTACCACCAAGGGAGTTGAAGGCGAAAGTTTTTGCCTGATGAGCCAGATACTGGAGCAGGAAATGGGCGATGTGCGCATTGGTGTGCTGAGTGGGCCTAATTTCGCCAAAGAAATCATTCAGAACCAATACACAGGTAGTGTGATTGCCAGTGAAGATAAAACGGTGATTGATTGTGTGCGAAGAGTTTTTGCTTCTCCGACCTTTCGCATATACAGTAACAACGACCGTTATGGTGTGGAACTCGGTGGCGCCTTAAAGAATATATACGCCATCGTGACAGGAATGGCCGCCGCTCTGGGTTGCGGTAGCAACACTATAGCCATGTTACTGACGCGTAGCCTGGCAGAAATGAGCCGGTTGGCGACAGCCCTTGGCGCAGATCATATGACCTTTCTTGGGCTTGCAGGCGTTGGCGACTTAATCCTTACCTGTACCTCCAGCTTGAGTCGGAACTACCGGGTTGGCTTCGCTCTGGGGCAGGGGAAGAAACTGGAGCAAATATTGGAAGACATTGGCCAGGTTGCAGAAGGTGTAAATACCCTCAAGCTGGTTAAAGAAAAGGCCGATGAGCTGGGCATTTATATGCCTTTGGTAACCGGTTTGTATGAGATCCTGTTTGATAACCGAAATATCCCTGAAGTTGTACAAGGTTTGATGACAGGGGAAATGAGCAGTGATGTTGATATGCAAGGGGGCATAAAATGGACGAGCAATTAAAATCGAATTTAACATCCAGCAAACACTGGTTTCGACTGCTTTTTATGATCATGTTTGCGCTTTTATTACAGGTTGCATTGGCTGTAATGTGGGTGCTGGTAGGGGTACAGTTTCTATTTGCTTTGATTTCGGGCAGCGATAATCGAAATCTACGCAAATTTGGGGATTCCCTCTCGCAATTTATTTTTGAGACGATACAATTTTTAACCTATAACAGTGAGGACAAACCCTTTCCTTTTTCAGATTGGCCTGAGGCCAATGTCGTCGAGGAGGAGCAACCAGGCTCCGAGCTTGCGTCCGAGACTGTAGCGACTCAATCCAGTGCCGAACCCGAGCCGCAAGAAAGCGGGAGCGATACTGTGACTGAAGAACAGCCGACAGCGAAAGAGCCAAAAGACGAAGAGAAAAAGTAAGCTGAACAGAAAATACCGGCTGTACATAATTCGCCATGGCGAAGCTGAATATTGCGCCTACTCCGATGATGAGCGCCCGCTCACGGTTAACGGAGAGCGGCAGGTGCGCTCAAGTATCCAAGGCAGGCTTAACGAAATTGACGCATTGGATTACATTCTTGCAAGTCCGCTGGTAAGAGCGCAGCAGACTCGCGATGTGATTAGCGCGCTTTTACCTGCGGCTTCTTCTATTACCGCCAGTTGGTTAAAACCGAACAGCACCCCTGAAATTGCCATCGAGCAACTCTTTGAGCTTGACCAGGAGGGCGAATGGCAGACGGCTATGATAGTGAGTCACCTGCCTTTTGTTGCTGTACTGGTTGAGCGCATATGTGGGCTTGAGCGTGGCACTATTCGAATGGGAACCGGCAGTATGGTCGCCATTGAGCTGCCTGTGATAGCTGCAGACTGCGGAAGACTCTTGTGGCAGCAGCACCCAGAGGTCGTATGTGACACCGTCTGAAGTCGAATTCGACGTTGCGGGCAACCTGATTAGTGGCCAACGCTGGGGAACGCCCGGCGCTGCGCGGGTACTCGCTTTGCACGGTTGGATGGATAACTGCGCCAGTTTTCAGTTTCTTGCTGAACAATTACAGGGCGTGGATCTCCTCACGCTGGACCTGGCCGGCCACGGTCATAGTTATCACCGAAACCATTTGGGCGCCTACAATATCTGGCAGGATATCCCTGAAGTTATTGCTGTCACCGAACAACTCGGCTGGAAAAGTTTTTCGCTGCTCGGGCACTCCCGTGGTGCAATTGTATCGACAATCCTGGCTGCGACCTTCCCTGAACGTATCAAGCAACTCGTCGCTATTGAGGCGCTGGTCCCCGAACCGCATGAGATCATTGAGGCGCCAGCACAGTTGGCCTCATCTGTGGTGAATTTAATGGCCTTGAATAGAAGGCCCGTCCATTATTATCAGAGCTTTGATGATGCGGTAGCGTCTCGCGAGAGAGGCGCTACCGCCTTAAATACAGAGGATGCCTGTGCACTTGCCAGGAGAGGTGTACTCGAAAGCGATCAAGGCTATTATTGGAGTTACGATTACAAGTTGTTGTCACCTTCTGAGCTGAAGTTGAGTCAGGCCCATATCGAAACATTCCTTTCGTATTTGAGCGCAGAGGTAAAACTATTCGTGGCGGAGGGTGGAGTGATGGACGTTGATACAGACTTGCAGTTTCTTCGTAAAAAGCTAACACGCCTGGAAATATGTAGACTACCTGGTAAACATCATTTGCATATGTCCACTCAGGCTAAAGCCGTTGCAGGGCATTTGCAGGGCTTTTTCACTTAAATTAATTATTTCTTCTATGAAAAATAATGTTGTTCTATATCTTTTTGCTCTTTTAATGAGTGCTCCCTTATACGCGCAGACAGTTGCTGATATTTTTTCGGATGGGAGAATACTGTACCAGCAGGAATTGCAAGTTAGTGATTACCGTTTGATCTTGTCCGTGCCGAAGAAAGTCAATAGTCAGTGGGTATTCGACAGGGTCGAGTCCATTGATGCACAACTGCAAAAGAAAACTATCGAATTGAGTCGGGAATACACTTTCGGAGCGGCAAAAACAAAACTGGAAAACTATTTGCGCGGCCTGGGTGCCCAGCCCATTTTTATCTGCAACAGCCTGCATTGTGGCAGCAGTAATGTGTGGGCTAACGAAATATTCCGCGTAAAACAGTTATACGGTCTTGATGCGTCTCAAAGCTATCAAGTCTGGCAGTTGCAGCAAGAGAGTACACAGTATTTAGTTTGGTACTTGTCTCAGCGAGGGAATCGACGCATCTATCTGCAATTGGAAACTCTGAACCCGCTCAAGGACGTGACGTCTATTACGCCAGATCCGCTAACCCTGATTGAGACAATGTTGCAGTCGCGGTTTTATGTTGTCCCTGATGATGTGTACAGCTTGAAAAACGAAGAGCTTCTGGATGTGCTTGTTAAAGCCATGAATCGTAAACCCAGGCAACTGTTTGCCGTGGTGGGGCATAGTTATACGGAGAGAAGTCTGGAAGGCAATCAAAAAAAATCAGAGCAACTGGCGCAGGAATTTGTCGAGGTTCTGCTCGCGAATGGCATAAAAGCGGCTCAGCTTAAAGCCATTGGCCTGGGATCTCTGGCTCCGCAGGGGAAGAAAGGATTGCAACGGCTGGAAATTGTTGTTCCATGAATCGGATCCCTTCTAGATTGTCGTGATTAACCCGGCAATTAAATAGGTCGTGATAATCCATCCAATCCTAGCCCGGGGCGGCTTTGCGTGCTTAAGTGCTGGCACCAATGATGGTGTACCCACCGCCTGTTAACCCCCCATATAGCCTCGCGGGGTTAAATACTCCAGGGTATTTGTCGCTCATTTTTTGACAACAGCAAACTACGCTTCGGCGACTAGAAGGCCTACACTTATTAATATTTTCAGTGTAAGAGTAGTGCTTAATGTCAGAACAGCGTTTGGAGCAGCCTCGGTTTTTGGTGCATTGGCAGAGTAGAATTATGACGCTTGATCGTCGCGTTCATCAGGCGCTCATCGATCAAATTGCTGCTGATGGCCTGGCCATACGAACTGAGCAAGCTCTGTCCATTGGTGCGGATGTCAATATCGAATTTCATGTTAAATATCGCGACAACAAAGAGCGGATACGCGCCAAAACTAAAGTGATTTACTGCCGTATTCTCGCTGCCAGTCAAGGTGCGCTTTTAGAGTTGAAGTTCTCTGGTATCTCAAAAGAAGAAATGCACATCTACAAGAATATTCTGCAGCTCCTGGGTAACGCTCGCGAGTTCCAGCTTAAAATCTAAGTGCTTCCTCTGGATAAGCCTGGTTAGTCTTTGAGTAGCGACAGGAACTCATTACGGGTGCTGAGGTTGCTGCGGAAACAGCCCAGCATTGCAGAGGTCTTCATCAGCGAGTTTTGCTTTTCAACACCACGCATCATCATGCACAAGTGTTTGGCTTCGATGATGACACCCACGCCTGCAGCTTCAGTCACTTCGGCAATGGTTTTGGCGACCTGGGTGGTTAGTTGCTCCTGAATTTGCAGCCGTCGTGCGTACATATCGACGATACGTGCGATTTTGGACAGGCCAAGAACCTTACCCTTGGGAATGTAGCCAACATGCGCTTTGCCAATAAAGGGCAGCATATGGTGCTCACACAGGGAAAACAGTTCGATATCCTTTACAATGACCATATCGTTGGAGTCGGAGGGGAACAGAGCATTGTTCACGACTTCCTGGAGTGTTTGCTGGTAGCCACAGGTCAGGTACTCAAAGGCTGCCGCTGCCCGCTGGGGGGTGTCAACAAGCCCGGCTCGGCTCAGGTCTTCACCCGTTGATTCAATAATACGGGCAAATTCTTGTTCGGTGTTGCTCTTGTCTGTCATTCAGGTTTTCCACTTTATTCAAGCCCCGGTTGAATTGCCAGAGTAGGTGGCCGGGGAAAAAGGCGCTAGAATAGCGGCCTTTTGTCTGTTTGCCAAAGTCTATGAGCCAAAGTGTTATTCAAGAGTTGCTAACGGTACGTGACTGGATTCGATGGGGTGCCAGCGAATTCACGCGTTCGAGTCTGTATTATGGTCACGGAACAGATAATGCGTGGGACGAGGCAGCCGTGCTGGTACTTTGGGTTTTGCGGCAGCCCTGGTCTCTTCTGGAGCATATCTACGATGCCAGGCTGGCAATGGATGAACGGCAGCAGGTCGCTGCGTTGATACGCGAGCGCATTGCTACTCGCAAGCCGGCCGCATATCTCACAGGGGAGGCATGGTTTTGTGGACTTTGCTTTGACGTGAACGAAAATGTGCTTGTGCCACGCTCGCCTATCGCGGAGCTGATTCAGGCTGGTTTCGAGCCCTGGCTGCGGGATTACCCGGCACAGATACTGGATTTGTGCACTGGCAGTGGTTGTATTGGAATTGCCTGCGCTGCAGCCTTTCCCGATGCCGCCGTCGATATCAGCGATATCTCCAAAGAAGCGTTACTGGTGGCAGAGAAGAACATAGCACGGCATGGAATGCAGCAGCGCGTGGCTTTGCTGGAAGCCGATCTTTTTGAGGCTGATGCCTTGCAGGGAAAGCGTTATCAGCTGATTGTTTCCAACCCTCCCTATGTGGATGCGCAAGATCTGGCTGAGATGCCAGAGGAATACCACAGCGAGCCAGTACTGGGCCTTGAAGCGGGTATCGACGGCTTGGATATTGTCAGCAGGATACTGCATCAGGCCTGGGTTTTTCTTGAGGAAGATGGCCTGCTGGTGGTTGAAGTGGGAAATAGCGCGCTTGCTTTGGAGCGGGCTTTCCCGCAATTGGAATTCTTGTGGCCGGAGTTCGAAAATGGCGGCCACGGTGTATTTATTCTCTCGGCGCAGCAGCTAAAGCGCTTTGCGAGTGAGAACAGTCTTAAAGGTTAATGAGTTAGTTATGTCAGGAAATACCTTCGGTAAATTGTTTACGCTTACCACCTTTGGTGAAAGTCACGGTTTGGCTTTGGGCTGTATTGTTGATGGGTGCCCGCCAGGCATTGCATTGTGTGAGGAAGACTTACAGAAAGACCTGGATCGTCGTAAACCGGGTCAGTCACGCTTTACTACCCAAAGGCGAGAGGACGATCAGGTGAAAATCCTTTCTGGCGTGTTCGAAGGTAAAACCACGGGAACGCCGATCGGGATGCTGATAGAAAATACCGATCAGCGCTCCAAGGACTACTCTAAAATCAAAGATCAGTTTCGGCCAGCCCATGCAGATTACACCTACTTAAAGAAGTACGGTATTCGTGACTATCGTGGCGGTGGTCGCTCTTCTGCGCGTGAAACGGCGATGCGAGTCGCCGCCGGTGCATTGGCAAAGAAAGTATTGGCGGAAACCTGGGGTATTCAGGTGCGCGGGTACCTTTCCCAGCTTGGACCTATTGTTATCGAGTCTGTTGATTGGCAGCAAATCGACCAAAACCCGTTTTTCTGCCCCGATACCAGTAAAGTTGGCGAAATGGAGAGCTATATGCAGGCGCTCAATAAGGAGGGAAACTCCGTCGGTGCCAAAATTACGGTTGTGGCCAGTAATATGCTAGCGGGCTTGGGCGAACCTGTTTTTGATCGCCTGGATGCTGACCTGGCCCACGCGCTGATGGGGATTAACGCAGCTAAAGGCGTAGAAATAGGCGCGGGTTTTGCTTCTGTGAGCCAAAAAGGTACCGAGCACAGGGATGAAATTAGCCCTGAGGGCTTCCTTTCAAATCAGGCCGGAGGCGTGTTAGGTGGCATTTCCACCGGGCAGGATCTGATCGCTCATATGGCCCTTAAACCTACCTCCAGCTTGCGGATTCCAGGACGTAGTATTGATCTGCACGGAAATGAAACGGAGGTTGTTACCACCGGGCGCCATGACCCCTGTGTGGGCATAAGAGCCACGCCCATTGCTGAAGCGATGATGGCGCTGGTAATACTGGATCATGCTTTGCGTCAACGAGGGCAAAATGGTAGTGCAGGAGACGCTATCATTACTATTCCCGGCAGCGTGAACTAAGGGGTTTTTTGTGCCTTACTGGCGTCTGTCGTCAGTCTACTTCTGTTATTTCGCCGTTGTTGGAGCGTTTTCACCGTATTGGGGGCTGTATCTTGATGCGCAGGGCTATGCGCCTGCGCAAATAGGCGTGCTCTCAGCGATCCCCATGGTTACCAAATTACTTGCCCCGAATATCTGGGGAGCCTGGGCAGATGCCAGCGGCAAGCGATTGAGCGTAATACGCCTGGGGGCGGCTGGCGCAAGTATTTGTTTCGCAGGGATTTTTTTAAGGCAGGATTACCTTTGGCTGATACTGGTGCTGCTGTCGTTCAGTTTTTTCTGGAATGCCATCCTCGCCCAATTCGAAGTTGTTACGCTTAACTATCTGGATACTCGGCCCCAGCAATATAGTCGCATACGGGTTTGGGGTTCAGTCGGTTTTATATTTACGGTTGTTTGCCTGGGTTACCTGCTTGAAATTATCGATATTCGGCATTTGCCGTTGGTCGTTTTCATATTCCTCAATGGTATCTTCTTATCCACGTTGAGTTTGCCCAGCGAAAGAGCAAAGAGTACTAAAAAACTAAAAAACGCGTTTCTTTCGTTATTAGTCAGAAAAAATGTCCTTCTGTTCTTTTTCTTGCTGGCCCTGCTTCAAGTCAGCCACGGGGTTTACTACACTTTTTATAGTATCTATATGGAAAGCCATTCTTATTCCAGAGCAGTCATAGGAATCTTCTGGGCGATAGGCGTCGTCGCAGAAATTGTAGTTTTTATCTGGATGCCTGGAATACTGAAACGCTTTTCCTTGTTGAGGCTGCTGCAGGTAAGCCTGATGTTAACGGCATTGCGTTGGGGGGCTATCGCTTGGTACCCTGAATTGTGGGCGCTGATGGTAGCCGTTCAGCTACTTCATGCCTTCAGCTTTGGTGTTAGCCATGCGGTAGCGATCGAGTTTGTACGCAGGCAGTTTGGCGCGTCTGCACAAGGTCAGGGGCAGGCATTTTACAGTGCGGTATGTTTTGGCGCTGGCAGCGCCATTGGTGCGTTCGTCAGCGGTTTGTTTTGGGAGGTACGACCAGAATGGGCATTTGCTTTTTCTATCGCCGTGTTAGTGTTAGCCTTGGTTTTATCGCGTAAACGCTATTTTCAAGGGCTTTTACTCAGCCAGAGCTGAATGCCCAGGAACTATTAAATAGAATATGATCAAAATAATTGATCGAAGTAGTCAAAGAGGTCCCATGATATGAATAAGGCTGGTTTAATAGTTGCCGCTGGAATGCTTTTATGTGTTTTGTGTTTAAGTCGTTTTGCGGTAGCTGAAATATGCCCTGCTGTTGCTTGTGATTGTGGCAGTTTACCAAAATCCGAATGGAAGGCTACCTGCCAAGACTACGAGTTAGCCATTAAGAAGAAATGTGCTGCAAACAACGACAGGCCCGTAGACTATTGTTCTATACACGGCCCATCCGCGAGGCCATTGCCCTTGGCGGTAAAACTGGCCGATATTGCTGTTATGAACCCCGACGAAATTAAGCAGCTACACATGGGTATGGAGCAGGTTTACAAAACGGCTCACTGGGATCTGAAACGCTTTAAAGCAATGATCAGTACAGTTTATTTCAAAGAAGGGCTGGCAATTGCCAAGGAATTGGATAGCAATATTGATTCAATGTTCAGCACCCAGCGCACTGTGGCGGTTGGCTGGCATGTAGAGGGAAAAGACAGGCAAGCCATCGCTGCCTGGAAGAATTATTCAGAGCAGTCAGAGCTCCTGGCGAATAGTCTTGCTGATTATGCTGATCAGCTGTGGCAAAAACACAATGTAGAAGTAGATGCCAGCGCAAAAAAAGGCTACAAGGTCATTGCCTTCAAAACCTGGCGTATGGCTGGGAAGGTCTATGAGATGGCTGCCTATGCCTATTCCGGTGCAGAGAAAAACCAAAAAGCCGCTCAAACCTGGGCTAAGGGTGCAAATGTGGCGCAAGCTCTATTGAATGCGAAAAGAGAAATCAACGCCAAAGCCAGTCATATTAACTACTTTCAACACCAGGCGGCATCGCGCTTACATCGTGCGAGCTACTATTTCAGCCTGGATGGTAAAGGCGAGCAAGCCTTGAGCACCTTGGCGCAGGCCAATGATATTTCTCCAAGTAAAGAATTACTTGCACTTATCGAGCTGGAAGACGCCAGTGAGGCTGAGGAGTTAACCAACCTCTAGCACAGTTTTGGGTTTCAGGACGATGGACAATGGGGCTGCTATTGCCGTAAATGTGTCAGGAAAAAGGAATGTGGCGCGGTATGTTTTCTTAATAGGCAGATTGATTTAAACTATTGTCGCCAAACAACTCATTTTTTGCAAAGGCGCTTAAGAAATGATGAAGCTTAAATTACTTGTTCTGTCAGGGGGCATGTTTGCGAGCATCAGTCTGCACGCTGAGGTTTCAGAGGTATGCCCGGCGATATCCTGTGATTGTACCAGTCTGCCCAAGGCTGAATGGCAGGCTACCTGTGCTGATCACGAGAAACAAATAAAAAAGCGCTGCGCTGCCAATAAAAACAAGCCAATGGATTACTGCTCAATTCACGGGCCTATGGGAACGCCTCTGCCCTTGGCTATGAGGTTTACCAATGTGGCGGTGCTTCCCGAAAAAGACGTTACTGCGGCCCATAAAAGTTTAGACGGTATGTACGCATCGGTGCATGCAGATTTGGCCACAATGAAGAAAAAGGCCAGTTCGCTGTCATTCAAAGAGGCCTTACAGCTGGCTAAAACGCTGGATGAAACGATCAACCGCATTTTCGAAACAGAGCGGCAGGTCGCTATGAGCTGGCTGGTTTATGAGCAGCAAAAGGACGCGGTAGGAGCCTGGAGGAGCTACGCTGGCGACTCACTGGATATGGCCGAGCAGTTCACCGAGTTTGCCGATGAGATGTGGCAAGCTTATGGCTCAGAAAATCACGATGGGGCTAAAAAAGCCTATAAAATACTGGCCTTTAAAGTATGGCGCCTGGCGGGTAAGGCCCATGAAATGAGCGCATATTCATACGCTGGTGCGAATAAGAGCAAGAAAGCGGCAAAAGCCTGGAGCCTTGCCGCAGATATCTCAAAGGTGGTATTGGCTGCAAAACAATCGTCAAAAGCCAAGCTGAGCCACATCAATTTTTACCGTTTCCAGGCAGCATCCCGACTGCACCGCGCCAGCTATCATTTCAGCGTAACCGGTGATTCGGAAGAAGCTCTGAAAATGCTCAGCGCGGCGAATGATGTCTCTCCCGGTGATGAATTGCTGGCACTGATAGAGCTGGAGGAAAATCAGGAGGCCGCGGAGCTGACTAACAGTGGGACTTGATCTGTCAATGATTAAGTCCCCAGGCGATATGAATGTCACTGCCTTGAAGCTTTTGCCGGGATGCTCTCCCATTGGCTGTCTAGAAATGTACTGCCAGGTTCAGGTAAGGGCCGCTGAAGCTTAAATCAGCATTTGCGTCTTCAAAATCCACCAGTTCCAGCTTGAATTGCCGATAGCCCAGCTCAAAACCCACATCCAGCACGCTTTCGTATTGCCATCCCAGTTTTATATCCAAATCGCTGATTTTACTGCCGTCGAGGGATATGTAATTCATGTATCCACCCAGATAGGAGCCTGTCAGGGGTAGATCAAAGCGAGCCATAGCGTAGGCCAGAGGAATGCTGCCACTAAAGTCTGTTTCTTCGATGATGGGGTCGAGCCCCTCTGGCCGAGAGTCCACTTTTCCTGAGCCGTCCACCATTTTTGCGGTCAAGCCGATGTCGAAACTAACCCAATTATCGAGGATCTCGTAGTACAGGGTGATGTCTGTCTGGCTGAGGTCCAGTTCTGTTGTGGTGGGAGCGTTAGCGGGGAAAGTAATGTCGTCCCAGGTAAACTCCCTGTCAACGATGGCGAAACCCTCATAGTCAAGCTCAGTGTATTGAATCCTCACATTAGGAAGAACGGGGACTGGGTGCTCAAGGGCGACATAAAAGAACTGATTTTGCTCGTCATCGATACCCAGTTCATCGGTGGTGATGGGGATGTCGTCCAGACCCATCGAGCCGTCGATATCGCCCTGCCAAATACCAATGCCACCGTAAACGCCAAATATGGTGTCAGCACTGCTCATAGATGATGCCGCGCAAACAGCGCAGAAAAGAACGGACTTGTTGAGAACACCCATAAAAACAACCTCTAAATTAACTGCGTTATTATGGGTATAGCAGAAGCTGCATGATGCTGGGGCTGTATGGCATCAGGTGCTTGTTTTTGTCCTGGATCTGATAGCTTCGTCACGCAAAACATCATAGAAGGCAGCCGCTGCGTTACTCAGAGTCCGTTTCGCGTGGGTAACGACGCCGAGCTGCCGTTGCAACTGGATACCTTCTATTGTTAGCTCTTGTAACTGATCGTCAAGCATGGTGCGAGGCAGCACGCTCCAGCCCAGGCCCACAGACACCATCATCTTGATGGTTTCGAGGTAGTTGGTGGTCATGCTTAAGGAAAGTTTCAGGTTGTTCTCGTCAAAGCAGCGTTTCACCAGCCTGCCGGTGTAAGTGTTAAGGTCCGGCAGGATCGCCGGGTTACTGGCGAGTAGCTTAAGGTTAACCGCGTTTGCTCCCGGCAAACTTGCGGAATACACCCCGTCCATGGGGTTAACTGCCGAGCGCGTCAGGGGGTGGTCTTTCGCCACCATGAAAGCGAGAGGATCACTCCACACGCATTCTCCGTTCAGAGGGGGCTCCAGCTTGGGGGCCAGAGTCACGACTGCCAGCTCGCAGTCTCCGCGGTTTACGCGTTCGTGCGCTTGCTCTGAATCCAGAAATTCAAATTGAAGGTTTACCTTGCGATGGCGATAGGCAAATTCCCGGAGTACCGGCGGCAAGTGATGCAAGCCAATATGGTGGCTTGTGGCGACTCGCAGAATCCCGGAAATCTCCCCGGATAACTCTCTAATACTCCGCTCGGTTTCTTCAATGGAGAGAATGATTGATTGCGCTTTAGGTAAAAGCTTCTCACCTGCTTCGGTTAGTCGAATATCTCTCCCGAGTCGGTCGAATAAATTTTGGTTAAGGTGGGATTCCAGTGCGGCTATCCTTTTGCTTACCGCAGGCTGGGTCAGGTGCAGCACTTCCGCCGCCAGCGAGAATGACTGGCAGTTTGCTACGGCAAGAAATGCTTTGAGCGAGTCCGGGTCCATTTTTCATTCCTCACGACTTCTTCTCTGTCACCCTATAGTATTCCAGATAGGAATTCAAAGAATGAAAATAATGAATTGGAGTTATTTGATTCGCGGGCCTACAATTCGAACTCACATTAATCGGTAAGCAGTTGAGGCAATGAGATGTCCGCTAGAACTCTGTACGACAAACTCTGGGATGACCATGTGGTGGCTGAGCGTGATGATGGCTCGTCGCTGCTCTATATCGACAGACATATTATTCACGAGGTGACCTCACCACAGGCCTTTGAAGGCCTGCGACTGGCGAAGCGCGAGCCCTGGCGTGTGGATAGTGTGGTAGCCACTCCTGATCATAATGTGCCCACCACCGCCAACGAGCGTGCATCGGGGGTGGACGGAATCGAAGACCCTATCTCCAAAATCCAGGTGAAAACCCTGGATGACAATTGCGACGCGCTGGGTATCGTGGAGTTCAAGATTAACGATCCTCGCCAGGGTATTGTTCACATTATCGGCCCGGAAACAGGTGCCTGCCTGCCAGGAATGACCATCGTCTGCGGTGACTCCCATACCTCAACCAACGGTGCTCTCGGAGCGCTGTCCTTTGGCATTGGCACCAGTGAGGTAGAGCATGTGCTGGCTACGCAGTGTATTGTCGCCAAGAAAATGAAAAACATGCTGGTTAAAGTGGATGGCAAGCTGGGTGCGGGTGTTACAGCGAAAGATGTGGTGCTTGCCATCATTGCACAGATCGGAACTGCCGGAGGCACGGGTTATGCTATTGAATTCGGTGGTGAAGTGTTCCGAGCGATGTCGATGGAAGGGCGCCTCACGGTGTGCAATATGGCTATTGAGGCTGGTGCTCGAGCGGGCATGGTTGCAGTGGACGATATCACCATTGAGTATGTTAAAGGGCGAAGTTTTGCCCCCAAAGACGATCACTGGGAAAACGCAGTTGCTAATTGGCGGGCGTTAAAATCAGATCCAGGTGCAGTATTTGACCGTATTGTTGAAATCGATGGCTCGTTAATTAAGCCCCAGGTAAGTTGGGGTACTTCACCCGAAATGGTGCTTCCCGTTGATGCCTGTATTCCAGACCCTAATTCGGAAAGGGACCAGGTAAAAGCCGGCAGTATTCGCCGGGCACTCGATTATATGGGGCTCGAAGCGGGGCAGGCCATTACCGACATCAAGCTGGATCGTGTGTTTATTGGCTCGTGCACCAATGCGCGCATAGAAGATATTCGCGCCGCAGCAGAGGTTGTGAAAGGGCGCAAGAAAGCGAGCAATGTGAAAGAGGCGATGATCGTTCCCGGCTCTGGCGCGGTTAAAGAACAGGCAGAAAACGAAGGCTTGCATCAGGTTTTTATTGATGCAGATATCGAATGGCGAGAGCCGGGTTGCTCTATGTGTCTTGCAATGAACGCTGACAAGCTGGGTGAGGGAGAGCACTGTGCATCAACATCCAACAGAAATTTTGAGGGGCGACAGGGTTATGGCGGCAGAACACACCTGGTAAGCCCGGCGATGGCCGCCGCCGCCGCGATTGCAGGTCACTTCGTCGATGTGCGTGATTTTTAAAGGGGAGAGACAATGAAAAGTTTTACTGAGCATACGGGGCTGCTGGCCCCCATGGACAGAGCCAACGTGGACACAGACCTGATCATACCCAAGCAGTTCCTCAAATCGATCAAGCGCAGCGGCTTTGGTCCTAATCTGTTTGATGAACTACGCTATCTCGATAAGGGAGAGCCAGGGAAGGATAACAGCGAGCGTCCCATCAACCCCGAGTTTGCTTTGAATTTTTCGCGCTACAAAGGCGCTTCCATACTGCTGGCAAGGGAGAATTTTGGTTGTGGTTCGAGCCGGGAACACGCCCCGTGGGCGCTGGAAGAGTTTGGTTTTCGCGCCATTGTTGCCCCGAGCTTTGCTGATATTTTTTACAATAATTGCTTCAAGAACGGTGTGCTGCCTATTGTTCTCGATGAGCCGGTAGTCGCGGCGCTTTTCAAAAAAATGTACGACCGGGTGGGATTTGAAGTAACCATTGATCTTCCACAACAAAAAGTAATTGCAGACGGTGAAGAATTCGCCTTCGAAATTGACGAGTTCAGAAAGCATTGCCTGCTTCACGGTTTTGATGATATCAGCCTCACTTTGCAGGATGCCGATAAAATCAAAGCTTACGAACAAAGGCGCCGTTCAGAAAAGCCATGGTTATTCGATGCTGTGGCAAATTCATAACCCCGCACGCTTCCGTGTCGGGTTAACAGGTGGTGCAAGGACGCACCGTGAAGAACCAGAGGTTCATGGGAGACCTTGAAATACCAGTAAACTCACGCATTTACGCCAGTATTTCAAGGGCGCGCAATTAAATAGGTAGGGTAATCTATTTAATTGCCAGGTTAATAGTAGTGTGGCGAATTTCAATCTAAAAATGCAGCGGTAAACGGCTAGAGGGAAAGTTCTTGAGTAAGAAAATAATATTGTTACCCGGTGATGGTATCGGTCCGGAAATTACGTTTGAAGCTGTGAAGGTACTTGAAGCAGCGGATAAAAAGTTCAAATTAAATTTAAAATTTGATGAGGACCTGATTGGCGGTTGCGCCATTGACGAACACGGTGTTCCTTTGGCGACCTCCACGCTTGAGAAGTGCCAGCAGGCAGACGCGGTGTTGATGGGCGCTGTAGGCGGACCGAAATGGGATGCTCTCGATGCCAGTATTCGCCCGGAAAAAGGCCTGCTGAAAATTCGCTATGAAATGGGTTTGTATGCCAATTTGCGGCCTGCCTTGCTGTATCCGCAACTTGCAGATGCGTCCTCGCTGAAGCCGGAGCTTGTTGCCGGGCTGGATATATTGATTGTGCGAGAGCTGACCGGTGGTATTTATTTTGGTGAACCACGGGGAATACGCTTGCTGGATAACGGTGAGCGGCAGGGTTACAACACCTATGTCTATGCAGAGCATGAGGTGGAGCGTATTGGGCGCACTGCTTTTGAAATGGCGCGCAAGCGTGACAAGCGTGTGTGCTCTGTGGATAAGGCCAATGTACTCGAAGCGACGGTATTGTGGCGAGAGGTGATGCAGGCCCTGTCCAGGGAGTACCAGGATGTAGAGCTGACTCACATGTATGTCGACAACGCTGCAATGCAACTGGTGCGGGCGCCAAAACAGTTTGATGTGATTGTGACGGGCAATATGTTTGGTGATATTTTGTCTGACACAGCGGCAATGCTAACGGGTTCCATCGGTATGCTGCCTTCTGCCTCACTTAACAATGCCAGCAGGGGCTTGTATGAGCCCGTCCATGGTTCCGCGCCCGATATTGCCGGGCAAGGTATTGCAAACCCATTGGCGATGGTGTTGTCGGCGGCGATGATGCTGCGATACTCGCTGGATCAGGGAGAGGCGGCAGCAGCAATAGAAAAGGCTGTTGGCATTGTACTGGATAAGGGGCTGCGCTCTGCAGATATCTACGCGGAAGGCGCAAGCAAAGTCAGTACTCAGGAAATGGGTGATGCGGTAGTAAGTGCATTAAACAGTTTGTAATTAATTAAATTTAAAAAGAGACTAAAACGATGAAAGTAGGTTTTGTTGGTTGGCGAGGTATGGTTGGCTCGGTGCTTATGGGCCGTATGCTGGAAGAAAATGATTTTGAGGGAATCGAGCCTACCTTTTTCACAACCTCAAATGTAGGCGGTGATGCACCACAAGTGGGTGTGGATACGCCTGCCCTGAAAGACGCATTTTCCGTGGAACAGCTGGCGGCAATGGATGTCGTCATTTCTTGTCAGGGCGGCGATTACACCGGCAAGGTATTCAAACCTCTGCGCGATAAAGGCTGGCAGGGCTATTGGATCGATGCAGCATCTGCTTTGCGCATGGACGACAGTGCACTGATTATTCTTGACCCGGTGAATGATGATGTTATTCGTAAAGGTCTGCAGTCGGGTGTAAAGAACTATATCGGCGGTAATTGTACCGTCAGCCTGATGTTGATGGGGCTCGGCGGTTTGTTCCGTGAAGGGTTGGTGGAATGGACCACAGCCATGACCTATCAGGCGGCCAGCGGCGCGGGCGCACAGAATATGCGCGAGTTGATTACCCAGATGGGGCAGGTTCGCGATAGTGTTGCAGCGGAGTTGGCCGATCCAGCTTCTGCAATATTGGATATTGATCGAAAAGTGTTGTCATGTATGAAAGGCGATCTCACCATCGACCGGTTTGGCGCTCCTCTGGCAGGAAGCCTGCTGCCCTATATCGACAAGCAGTTGGACAACCGTCAGAGTAAAGAAGAGTGGAAGGCGGAAGTTGAGACCAACAAGATTCTCGGCACGTCTGACAGCCCGATCCCCATCGACGGTATTTGTGTTCGCATCGGAGCCATGCGCTGCCACAGCCAGGCTTTGACTATCAAACTGAATAAAGATGTTCCGTTGTCTGACATTGAAGATATTATCGCCAACGCCAACCAGTGGGTTAAGGTTATCCCCAATGAGCGAGAGCAGACGCTTCAGGAGCTGACACCGACAAAAGTAACAGGAACTCTTTCAATCCCTGTTGGCCGCTTGCGAAAGATGTCTATGGGGCCTGAGTACCTCACTGCATTTACCGTGGGAGACCAGCTGCTTTGGGGTGCAGCAGAGCCGCTTCGCCGAATGTTGCGCATCCTGCGAGAGCAATAATCCTGTCTCGCTAAGCGTTAAGAAGTGATGTCTAAGCCTGCCGCAACGCAGGCTTTTTTTTGTCCCTTTCACTCATCTGCAGGTTACTGGGCGCAGATTCAAACAAGCGCATTCCAATGTTTGACTAAAATAAGTACATCTTATTGTCCCTATTAGCGATAAAAAGCCCGAAACAGGCCAAATCAAAGTGCTTTTGATAGGGCAATAAGTTGAAAAAAACCTATTTATAATGAATACTTACGACCAATACTGAAAGATTATTCGAGGTTTTTGGCAGAGAGTAATCAACAGGGTACTAATGGCTCGATAAATTTGCCTTCCGGCAAATAACAAATTACGTGCCGCAGAAACATCAAAACAAGGATTCTCCTATGGGTCGAAGAATACTGGTGTTGCTCTTAAGCGCGCTTGCGATTTCTGTGCCGCAAGTGGTATTCGCTTTGGGGCTTGGCGAGATCACCCTCAAAACAGCATTGAATCAACCGCTCGAAGCCGAGATAGAATTACTTGAGGTAAAAGACCTCACCGAGAGTGAAATTCTCGTCGGCCTGGCATCTGCGGAAGACTTCGAGCGCGTTGGTGTGGACCGGCCCTATTTTCTGACAGGCATGAAATTTAAGGTGTTGCTCAATCGTGCGGGTGGTCCGGTGATACAGGTGACTTCCAGAAAGCCTGTTCGCGAACCTTTTCTGAATTTTGTTTTGCAGGCACAGTGGCCAAGTGGTCGATTGCTTCGTGAATACACCTTGTTGATGGATTTACCGGTTTTTACCGGGCAGCAGTCAGCGCCAGTAAGCGCAGCTCAGGCCCAGTCTCCCCAGGCCGCTCCAGCACAGCAATACACCGCTCCAGCAGCGCCTGCACAGCAGGCTAAGCAGGATTCAAGCTACAACCCTCGCTCTTCATTTGAACAGGCTCCCGCCAGACCTGCAGCTTCACAGGCATCTGCACCCTCACAATCTTACCAGTCAACACCGTACCCTGATGATGCCTACGGTCCGGTGCAGGCCAATGACACGCTGTGGGAAATAGCCCGGCAAGTGAGGCCAGACAGAGCGGTGAGCATACAACAGACGATGCTCGCAATTCAGCGGCTCAATCCGGAAGCCTTTATCAATAACAACATTAATCTGCTCCGAAAGGGGCAGATTCTGCGTGTACCCTCCCGAGATGATATTACGCAGTACAGCAAGCGTCAGGCGATTAGTGAAGTTGCAGTACAGAACAGCGCGTGGTCCGGCGATGCCGGCTACAGTGACGGCGGGGCTCAAATCGAGGGTAGTCGCAGTATTTCGGGCTCCGATGATGAGCCAGCATCCGTGGAAGGCCGGGTCAAACTGTCCTCACCTGAAGACGTCCGTGGCAGTGCCGAAGGGCGGGCTGCCGGAGCCGGCTCAAGCAGTGTAGAAGCACTGGAAAACGAGTTGGCGATAACGCTCGAACAATTGGACATGAGTTCCCGCGAAAACAACGATTTGCGATCGAAAATCCAGTCTCTTGAAGAGCAGATTGCGACCATGGAGCGCATGATAGAAATCAGTAATGAGGACATGCGAGCCCTTGAGTTGGCTGCTGAGAAGAACAGCGCTGAACAGGAGCAGCAACTTGCAGCTGCTGAATTTGACCCCGGTGAAGAACTTGTTCCTGGAACAGATGAGGTCGTTGAGGAGGACTCAACAGACACAGAAATTGAGCTTGGTTCAGGTGAGCAGGAGCAGGACTTGGCCCTTGCCGAAACCACCGATAGTTCCGAAGCGGAGTTCGGCTCAGAGGATGAGTCTGCCGTAGAGGCAACATCTGAGCCCACGCCGCAGCCTACAGCCAAGCCTGCACCCACCAAGGTTGTTCAGTCACAACCAAAGAAAACTATCGTCGATACCTTAATGGACAACATCATCTATATCGCTGTTGGCTTGGTATTGATCATTGGTGTTGTGATTGCAGCACTGAAGTTTAGAAAATCGGATGATGCCGAAGAAGATGACTTCCTGTCACAACCAGCATTTGAAGAAATGGGTGAACCGCTGGAAGAACCGGTAGAAGAAGAAACCTTTGATGAGCTTGATCTCGGTGAGGAAAGTGTTGAGCAAGAGCCCGAGGAAGAGTTCACTGAAGTAGATGATAGTGTTGCCGGTGAGGCACAAACTGAAGACGTGGTTGCCGAAGCCGATATCTACATAGCTTATGGTAAGTACGACCAGGCTGAAGAGATGCTGCTGAACGCCCTTAGCCGTGAGCCGCTTAATACGGATATGCGCTTGAAGCTGTTGGAAGTGTATTCAACTCAGCAGGAAATAGAGAAATTCGATCCGCATTACGCAAAACTCGTTACCAGTGGTTCTGCTTCGGTGAAAGAACGCGCAGCGCAGATGCGAGAAGCCTTCCCGGGTGCGCCCGACTTTGACATCAGTTTGTACGATACCGAAGCACACCTCGACAGCGGTGTGGGGAGTAGCTTAAATGAACTCGATTCGCAACTCGGAGCTGAGGCTGAAAGTGATTTTGATGAGTTAAGCCATGACCTTGAAAGTACAGACGCTCTGAATGAAGAGAGTGTTGACGAGAGCCTGGACTTCGACCTTCAGTTGGACGAGCAGGCGCTTGAGTCGGATGAGGGCAGCTTGGAGTCCGGCGCTGATTTGGATTTTGATCTCGAACTCGAAGAGTCTGATGCCGTAGGTGGCGACCTTGATCTGGATCTCGACATTGAAGCCAGTGAAACGCCGGCAGATTCGGAGAGTATCGAATTTGACCTGGAAACGGACGATTCAGAGCTCAGTACAGAAGACTTTGATCTCGACTTCGATCTCGATGCTGAAGATAGTGGTGAGCCTTCAGATAGTTCAGCTGAGCTCAGCCTTGACCAAAGCGCAGATGACTTTGATCTCGATTTTGACAGCTCAGACAGCACTGAAGAGCAGCTTGGCTTGGGTGCTGAAGCGGAGTCTGTGCAACCTCTGGACGATGAGCTTAGTGCCGAGCTTGATGATATTCTCTCCCCACAGAGCGAAGCCGGTGCTGATGACTTGTCCCTTGGCGATGACCTGTCTGTTGGTTTGGAATCCGAGCCAGAGTCGGGTTTAGGTGCTGAAGCAGAGCCGGTAGAGAAAACGGAGTCCGTTGAAGATTTTCTCGCGGGCATGCAACAAACAGATGAGCAGGGTTCAGACTCGGAATCCGCTGGTGACTTTGATCTCGATGATGATTTGGACCTGTCTGCTCTTGATGAAGAGTTGGACGCACTTACCTCTGACCTCGGCGTTCAGGAAGCTGATATTGAAAACCTCGAAGTTGGTGGCGAATTGGCTGGTGAAGATCAGCTTTCGCAGCTAACGGTAATGGATGAGCCTGTCACTGATTTTGGTGACCTGGATCTGGAAGCTGGTCTGGAGGCGACTGAAGCTGAACCATTGGCTAATGACCTTGATGTTCAGGAACACGCTACTCTGGAAGATGTGCAACCGGAAACCACATCAACCGAGGCCGGTGAAGAGCAGTTGTTTGACCAGGCCATTGCTGATGTACCGGAATCGGATCTCGAGTTTAATATACCTGAGGTGGACCCAGACGCCGACGATGATGACCTAGGCTTCCTGAGTGACAGCGATGAAACGGCTACCAAGCTTGATCTTGCCCGTGCATATATCGATATGGGCGATGCAGAAGGTGCCAAAGACATCCTCCAGGAAATCATCAAAGAGGGTAATGACCAGCAGAAACAGGAAGCTGAAAACCTCATGTCACGCGTGTAAATTAACGCCGCTAATAAAAGCCCTGCATCGTCAGGGCTTTTTTTGTATCTCAAATGGGTCAATATAAACGCAATATCGAAATAAAACCGGATGTGAAGTTCCCCTCGGAGATGCACCGTATTGCTCTGGGTATTGAGTATTCGGGTTGTCACTTCAAAGGTTTTCAGAAGCAGTTGAGCGCGCCGAATACCGTGCAAGCTGCGCTCGAGCGTGGCATATCAAGGGTAGCGGACGAGCCGCTTAGTCTCGTTTGCGCCGGCCGCACGGATGCCGGAGTTCATGCAACGGCTCAGGTAATCCATTTCGACTCTCTGGCGCAGAGGCCTCTTAAAGCCTGGGTACAGGGCGTTAACACTCATCTGCCGGACGATATTCGGGTGCTATGGGCGGTTGATACCGGGCCTGATTTTCACGCACGCTTTTCAGCACAATCAAGAACCTACCGCTATGTGCTCTATTCGTCTCCCGTGCGTTCTGCGATTTTACAGCGACATGTTACCTGGACCTCATTCGCCCTAGATGAAAAGGCGATGACACGGGCTGCGACCTATCTTCTGGGCGAGCACGACTTCAGTGCATTTCGTGCTGCACAATGCCAGGCTCACAGCCCGGTAAGGGAGGTGCAGGAGATTCAGTTCGCAGCTACAGGGCCGTTTCTGGTTTTGCAGATTAAGGCGAACGCATTTCTTCATCACATGGTGAGGAATATCGTTGGCTCATTGCTGGAGGTGGGCAAGGGGCTAAAAAGCGAGACCTGGATCAGGCAGCTGCTTGAAGGTAAGGATAGAACAAACGCTGCCGCCACTGCGCCGCCTCACGGTCTTTACCTGGTTAAAGTAGAATACTCTGAAGTCTTTGGGCTACCCGTTCACGCGCCGCTCGGGCCGCTTTTCCTAGGGTAGTTTTCTGCCTTTTTCTCTGGGAACACGAGCGGTGCCTTCACCATCAGCCCGTTAATTCTGTTAAAATCGCGCGTTTTTCCACGAAGAGTGAGTCGGTGTTGCGAATCAAAATATGCGGTATAACCCGCCAGGAAGATGCTGTTGATGCTGTGAGGGCAGGTGCAGATGCTATTGGTCTGGTGTTCTACGAGCCAAGCCCACGTAACATTGCCAACTATTCGCTTGCTGCTGAGATAGCTCGCGCAGTGGGTCCCTTTGTCACTGTAGTTGGTTTGTTTGTTAATCCGGAGAAGGCTTTCGTGGAAAGGGTGCTTTCGGCAGTGCCCCTGAGCTTGTTGCAATTTCATGGCGATGAAAATGCGCAATTTTGTGAGAGTTTCGATCGTCCTTATCTCAAGGCCATGCGTATGAACCAGGGTATCGACGTGTTGGACAAGATGGGGGAATACCCCGGTGCAGCAGGGTTCTTACTCGATGCATACAAGAAGGGTGTGCCCGGTGGCACTGGGGAATCATTCGATTGGTCTCGTGTACCCCTGCAACCACCGAGGCCTGTGGTATTGGCTGGGGGCCTTTCACCCGATAACATTGCCACTGCTGTTAGGATATGTGAGCCATACGGTGCGGACGTTAGCGGCGGCGTGGAAAGATCACCGGGCATTAAAGATAAAGACAAAATAAATGCGTTCATTAAAAACGCAAGAGCGGAGCAAAGCTGTGACAAGTGAAGCAACAAAAGTTAATTATGCTGCAATGCCTGATGAAAGAGGGCACTTTGGTATTTTCGGTGGGCGCTTTGTATCAGAAACCCTGATGCATGCTTTGGACGAACTACAGGAAATTTACAATAGGGTTAAAGATGACCCAGAGTTTGTTGCAGAGTTTGATAAGGATTTGGCGGATTATGTTGGCCGGCCTTCCCCCTTATATTTAGCCGAACACCTGACGGAGAAGCTCGGTGGTGCACAGGTTTACCTGAAACGCGAAGACCTCAATCACACCGGTGCTCACAAAGTAAACAACACCATTGGTCAGGCGCTGTTGGCAAAACATACCGGCAAAACTCGCGTAATCGCTGAAACGGGCGCGGGTCAGCATGGCGTTGCCACGGCAACGGTTGCCGCACGTTTGGGGCTTGAGTGCGTTGTTTACATGGGCGCAGAAGACGTTCAACGACAGGCTCTCAATGTCTATCGAATGAAGCTGCTGGGCGCGGAGGTGGTGCCCGTTACCTCTGGCTCAAAAACGCTGAAGGACGCCATGAACGAAGCCATGCGCGACTGGGTGACCAATGTTGACAATACCTTTTATATTATCGGCACGGTTGCCGGCCCGCACCCCTATCCACAGTTGGTGAGAGATTTTCAGTGTGTGATTGGTCGTGAAGCTCGTGCCCAGTGCCTCAAACAGGCGGGCAAACTGCCCGATGCCTTGGTTGCCTGCGTGGGTGGCGGTTCTAACGCTATTGGCCTTTTCCATCCTTTCCTCAATGATGAAAGCGTTAAAATGTATGGCGTGGAAGCAGGTGGTTTTGGTGTTGAAACGGGTAAGCATGCAGCACCACTTAATGATGGTATTCCTGGCGTCTTACATGGTAATCGTACCTATTTAATGGAAGATGAGAACGGTCAGATCATAGAAACCCATTCGGTCTCCGCCGGGCTGGATTACCCGGGTGTAGGACCAGAACATTCCTGGCTGAAGGATATTGGTCGGGTTGACTATGTTGCCATTAATGATGATGAGGCCATGGCGTCATTCCGCAGCCTCACCAAGGTAGAAGGCATAATGCCGGCTCTCGAATCAAGCCATGCTGTAGCATACGCAGAGAAGCTGGCTCCCACCATGAGCAAGGACGATGTGATCGTTGTTAATCTGTCCGGTCGCGGCGATAAAGATATACTTACCGTTGCCAAAATAGATGGCATAGAAATTTAAAACTTAATATAAAAATCAAAAAGCGCACATTAACGCACACTAAATAGAGGGGCGTGAGTGAACAGAATAAGTCAATGCCTGCTTTCCTGTAAGCAGGCCGGGCGAAAAGCCCTTGTTACCTACATCGTTCATGGCGATCCAAGCCTGGACGCTACCTTACCGGCAATGCATAAATTAGTTGAGCAGGGAGCCGATATCATCGAGCTGGGCGTGCCATTCTCAGATCCTATGGCAGAAGGGCCAGTTATCCAGAGAGGGCACGAGCGAGCCCTGGAAAATGGTGCCAGTTTGAACAGTGCAATAGAGCTGGTCAGCCTGTTCCGACAAGAGAACAAAAACACACCTGTGGTGCTAATGGGCTATGCTAATCCTATTGAACGCATGGGTTATGCGGCCCTGGCAGAGTACGCTGCCAAATCAGGTGTGGATGGGCTGCTGACAGTGGACCTGCCACCAGAGGAAGCGGTTTCGTTGAACAAGGAGTTGAAAGCAAAAGAACTGGAAAATATTTTTCTCATAGCCCCCACCACAACTGATCAGCGAATGGCGGACATTACGACCTTTGCCGGTGGTTTTGTTTATTATGTTTCACTTAAGGGGGTGACGGGAGCAGGACATCTTGACGTAGATTCCGTGCAACAAAAGTTGCAACAAATTCGTAGGCATACGGATCTGCCGCTTTTAGTGGGTTTTGGTATTAAGGATAAAGAAACAGCAAAGGCCATTGGTGAGGTTGCTGATGGTGTGGTTGTAGGTAGTTTGTTAGTGAATGCCATGGGTGAGTCAGCCCAGCAGGGTGTAGATACTATTTGTGCTAAGCTGGCCGAACTTTTAACGCCTATTCGAGAAGGCCTCGACGAACTGTAAGAGAATAATACGATGAGCTGGTTAGAAAAAATAAAAATTTCAGGTGCGCGTGCAAAGGGTGTGAGTTCTTCCAGTAAAGTGCCGGAGGGCCTGTGGAAAAAATGTACCAAGTGTTCGGCAGTTTTGTATCGTCCAGAGCTGGAAAAAGATATGGATGTTTGTCCCAAGTGTGATCACCATATGCGTATTGGTGCTCGCAGGCGCCTGGATATTTTCCTTGATGCGGACAACCGTGAAGAGTTGGCGGAAGATGTTCTGCCAGTGGATCGTTTAAAGTTTAAAGACATTAAAAAGTACAAAGAGCGCCTTTCTACTGCACAAAAATCAACAGGCGAAAAAGACGCTCTGGTTGCGATGAAGGGTACGCTTAAAGACATACCAGTTGTTGCCAGTGCTTTTGAGTTTGCTTTCCATGGCGGCTCTATGGGTTATGCGGTGGGAGAGAGATTTACTCGGGCTGCACAGGTTGCACTCGAAGAAAAAATTCCTTACGTGTGCTTTTCCGCCACAGGCGGTGCACGAATGCAGGAGGCCTTGATATCGCTTATGCAAATGGCGAAAACCAGTGCCGTGATAGAAAAAATGAAGATGGAAGGGATACCCTACATCTCTGTGATGACCGACCCGGTGTATGGGGGAGTTTCTGCAAGTCTGGCCTTGCTTGGTGATATAAATGCTGCTGAACCAGGTGCAAGAGCGGGCTTCGCCGGGCCCAATATTATAGAGCAGACCATTCGGCAGAAGCTGCCGAAGGGTTTTCAGCGCAGCGAATTCCTTCTTGAGCACGGCGCCATAGATATGATTATTCATCGTAAAGATATACGAGACCGTATTGCTTCCCTGCTTGCAAAATTAATGCGCATGCCGGCGCCAGCGGCATAGAAAGCCTTGAATAAGGTGCCTGACCGCAGCTCCTCTCTTAGAGAGTGGCTCGCCTGGCTGGAAACGCTTCACCCAAAAGAAATAGACCTTGGTCTCGACAGGATAACCCAAGTGGCACAGCGTCTGGGTCTTTCCGGCTTGATCGAGGGCAGCTCTTCCATTTCCAAGCCAACCATCGTTGCCATCGCCGGGACTAACGGAAAGGGCAGCTGTGTGGCCGCACTGGAGGCCTTGTTGATAAACCAAGGGCAGACAGTTGGCGCCTACACTTCTCCACACTTGCTGCGCTACAACGAGCGCATAAAAATAGATGGTGTTGCAGTTGAGGATGATCAGATCCGAGTTGCTTTTACCAAAATAAACGAAGCAAGAGAGGGTGTTTCCCTAAGCTATTTTGAATTTGGAACTCTGGCGGCTTTTCTTTTGTTTAAACAAAAGGACGTGGATTACTGGTTACTTGAGGTAGGTTTGGGCGGCCGGCTCGATGCAGTGAATTGCCTCGACCCTGATCTGGCGATTATCACCTCCATATCACTTGATCATCAGAATTGGCTTGGTGACACCCGCGAAAAAATTGCGCTAGAAAAGGCTGGTATTTTACGTGCAGGTCTTCCTTTCATTTGTTCTGATGAGCAAGCGCCGTTTTCGCTGTTGGATGCGTCAGAAAAGTTAATGTGCGATTCCTTCCTTATTGGTGAGCAGTTTGGCCTTTGCGACGAATCGGTGTATTACACAGATAAACTTGGCGTTCAGAAAAAGCTGGCGGTGCAATTCAAAACCTGCAAGCTACCGCGAGAGAGTCTGGCTGCGGCGATTCAGGCTTTTGCGCTGCTTGGCTTTTCCCTCGCTCAGGACACGGTTGAACCGCTGGTGAAATTAGAGCTTAGCGGGCGCCAGAGTACTGAAATATTGGGCTCGTCGGAGGTTGTTCTGGATGTGGCGCACAACCCTGCTGCCGCACAATTGCTGGCTGATTCACTTCGCTCTCGCTCGGCCAAAAAAAAATATACAGCCTTGGTCGCTTTTATGGCGGACAAAGATATATGCTCTACCTTGAAGCCATTGTTACCCTTGGTGGATCAGTGGCGCTGCTTGCGCTTGAAGGATAATAACAGAGCCGCCAGCGCAGAGTCTGTTGCGGAGGTGTTGGCTTCCCTTGGTGTTAGCGCCGATGTAATTGACGTGGTCGACAGCGTTGAAGAAGTTTTAGAATATCCGGCAATAACGCAAAGTGAGAAAAAAACCATTGTATTTGGGTCTTTTATTACCGTGGCTGCAGTTCAAGAGTATTTAAATAAGAAGGTAAGTGCTAGTGGATGACGGATTAAAGCAACGTATCGTTGGTGCATTCGTGTTGGTCGCAGTTGGGGTAGTATTTGTACCTGTTGTTTTTGACCGGGAGCGTATTGAGCCGCTGGATAAAACAACGCAGATACCACCCTCTCCGGAAATTAGAGCCATTGAGGTTCCTATAGCCGAAGCCCCCCGTGTAACAGAACTTGCACCTACGGGGGAAACAATGTTTGTTCCAGATGAAAAAGAAGCAGTTCTGCAGCCCAGCTCCGAACCTGTGCTCGCTCAAAATGGCACTCCCAACAGTTGGGTGGTACAAGTCGCCAGCTATCGCTACGATACTCATGCTAAAGAGAAGCGCGATGAATTGAGAGCGTTGGGTTACTCTGCTTATTTGCGGTCTGTAACGACGGCCTCCGGTAAAATGACCCGCTTGTATGTCGGGCCAAACCTGGAAAAGCAGAAAATGTTAGACGCCAAACAATTCATTGATAAAAAAATGGGAGTCAATTCCATTGTATTGAAGTTTGTGCCTTAATTACTATTAACTTGGTAATAGTTATTGTTAAGTTAATAAGCGGTGCTCGGGACAGTAATGAGATGGGAAAATCTATTTAATTGTCGGTTTAATATAGTATTGGTGTTGGCAGTCATGCGTTTTTCGCTTGCTAATGCGGTATAAGGCAACCAGTAATAGCAAAGAAAAAAAGCCTAAAGCGAGATAGTAGGGCGTATGTGAAAGCTCGATAGGAACCAGCAAGGCAGTTGAGATCACTTCGCTTGCCACTATCACGCTGATAAAAATAAGCAGGCTGCGTGTTGTAACCCGGCGGCAAAACACTGCACCTATCGGAGCCCCCAGAATAACCACTGGTGCTGCCAGTAACCACAGTTGCTGAATTTCAGCACTTACATCCTTGAATACGGCCCACTGAAGCGTCAGACCAATGAGGGATGTGGCGGCCATAATAATCACCGAAGTTTGTGTTGCCAGTTTAAGGTCAAGGCGAAAATACAGCGCGAGGATGCAAAACGCCACCAGATCGGCCCCGGAGCCTAGGCAGCCAGAAATAACGCCACCCAGAATCCCTGCTTTAAAGATCAATTGTTTATCGATAAATCCCAAAGGGCCCAGATCCGTGTAGTGGCTGTTTTTATTGGTGAACGCCCATAAATATACCAGCAGAAAAACCAGCATAAAAAGCGTGAAACTGATGCGCAAGTCATTAGCTGCTATCAAACTATCCAGAACGGCAAGTGAAGCCATCAGGCCCAGCACCATACCCGGCAGGTAGAAAATAAAAAAAGCCCAGGGTATCGCTCGAACACGCATAAGAATATAGACACTGGCAGAGCTCATGCCGACACTTTGAATTGCCAGTGAGAAAGTTTTAGCCGTATCCGGCTCCACCTGAAGAATTTTGGTGAGGGCGGGAAAAGCGACCGCGCCTCCGCCGAGGAAGGTGGCGCCGGCAACAAAGGAACCTAAGGCCATAATGGGGGCAACCAGCGCTTGCGGAAAATTAAAGTTGGCATAGTAGCTGTGGCCAAACACTAAAAAAAAGGCACAGACTGCAGAAATAAAAATGGTGGCAGTGAGCACTTGTTTGGTATTGAGAGTCGTGAGATTGGGCATAGGCGGCTATTTTTAGTATGCCGCATCATAACCTGAATCTTTTTTTGATTAAACAGAGGCTTTGATCAGACGCTCATACTGGCGGATAAGATAGGCGTAACGTTCTTTGTAACTGGAGTTTTCGTCGATACTGCCAATGCGTTGCAGGCTTTGGGCGATAGTTTCCACTTCCAGGTCGCTGATTTCCTTACCTTTATTTTTACTGATTATGGCCTGAACCAGATTCAGGTTCAGGCCAATGTGGTTTGGAAGCTCCCTTAAAACATTGAGAAAAGCATCGATCGCCGCATCGTATTGTGCTTTTTGGTAAAAACCAATACCTTGTTTGTTAAGCTTCGCTGCGTACTTTACGCCTTCCCGTGTCAGGGGTTCGCGCAGCAGTTTATCGATCTGAATGGCAATATCGGGGTCTTTATTGTATTGCGCAACTTCCTGTAGCAGCTTTTCACCGGCATCGTATTCGCCAAGCTCCATAAAAGCACGGGCACACTCAATGGACAGTTCAGAGGGGGTGTTCTGTATCGCGCTAAAGCGCATATTTTCATGGATATCAAGGGCCTGTTCGGTCGCTTGCCTGGCTTTGTCTTCCTGTTTGCGCAGGTGACAAAGATTGGCTTTAATCAGCTTACCGTGCATTTGCGTTACTGGCTGCTTGGCAAAGCGTTTTTCTACTGTCTTCAGCGTTTCGGCGGTTTCCTCTGTCAGGCGCTTAGCTTCGTCGCTGTCATCGCGAATCAGCTGGCAGAGGCCTCTGGCGAGGTACAGGTAGTCTTCAGCACTCTCGTGGCATGAGTTACGGCTGTGTTTGAGCGCCGCCCGGTAGGCGTGTACTGCTGCCTGTTCGTCTCCGGCTTCGTGGCTGACGCGTCCCATCTCACGCTGTCTGTCTGTGGAGAGAGGGGAAATATTTACTGCGTTGATAAGGGCTTGCTGGGCTTTGGCAATATTTTTATCCGCTTGATGGATTTTTGCCAGCAGGTCATGGGCTTCTACACAAAGCGGATTTTCCTCAATTATTTCATTGAGGTCGGTAATGGCGGCTTGATTTTGTTGCAATCCGAATTTAACCCTTGCAATGCCAATGGCGGCCCACAGGGGTTTGCGGTCTTCAGGCAGTTGTTGGTAAACGCCCATCGCCTGGTCGAAGTTACCCAGGCCTATTAGCAACTCGCCAAGCATTTTTCGGGCGTCGTTGGCGTAGCGCTTGTTGTTTTGCAATACTTTTTCACAGGCTACAACAGCCTTCGCCGGTTTTTTCAGGTCAAGTGCTTTTTTGGCTTCCAGCAGGGCTTCATTTTTTAACAGCGCCTGGTCCAGGCGCGGGCGCAGGCTATCCCGGTTGATTGGCTTGCTCAAATAGTCGTCTGGTTGGTATTCCAGCGCGTGCAAGACATACTGACTGGCGCTTTCTGCGGTGATAATCACGTATAGTGCTGTATTTTTAAGCAGGCCGTGAAAACGTACCTCCTCCAGCAGCTGTTGACCGTTTTTCCCCGAGCCGAGGTTGTAGTCGGAAATAACAATGTCGTAGTTATTGCGCTGACACAGGTCAATAGCTTCCTCAGCGTTGCCGGCAGTATCGACTGAGCTGGAGCCAAAGTCGACAAGAATTCGTTTAAGTGATGCACGTACGTCGGGCACATCATCCACCACGAGACAGCGCTTCTGGCTGTAGGTTTTGATAATTTCGATCTGCTTCATCGATTACACAACATTGTGATTATTCCAAAAGTGTAGCTCAAATCAGTGTATCCACCGTTATCTGGCTTTGGCGCGCATGATTCCTTTCGAATTTGTTCGCGCCTCTGCTAGAATTGCCGCTCCTCCGCTAACCTTGAGTAACTGAACGAATGAATTGGGCCGACTGGGTAATCATTGCTATTTTGGTGGTATCCAGCCTCATAAGCCTCAAACGCGGTTTCGTCAAGGAGGCACTCTCCATGGCCAACTGGGTATTGGCTTTCATCGTCGCTATGACTTTTGGTGAACAGCTTTCCTCTCTGTTGGTTGAGCAAATAAGTACGCCGTCCGTTCGCGATATGGTGTCATTCGCCATTCTCTTTGCCGCTACACTCATAGTGGGTGCGATGGTCAACTATTTGGTGAGCGAAGTGGTGCGTATGACCGGTCTCGGCGGCACTGATCGCCTGTTCGGCATGATTTTCGGTATGGTGCGTGGCTTTATTGTAGTAATGGCAATCTTACTGATCGTGCCCGGGATTATCCCCATTAATGAAGACAAATGGTGGACCGAGTCCGCCCTGATACCCCATTTGATGGAGTTTGAGGGCTGGTGTCGCGCGTTAGCGCGTGAGTTTACCTCGGCTGTTGGCAGTTTGCTGAATGGCTGAAATGCTGCGTGTGCAGCTTAAGTTTTTTGAGGCGTAAAACATATGTGCGGTATTGTTGGAATTGTAGGCAGGGGCGACGTAAACCTTTCTCTTTATGATGCCCTTACCATGCTGCAGCACAGGGGGCAGGATGCCGCTGGGATCATGACCTGTAATCAGGGCAAATTTGCTCAGCAGAAAGCTGTAGGCCTGGTGAAGGACGTATTCCGCAGCCGGCACATGCAACGCCTGGCGGGCAACATGGGGATCGGCCATGTGCGATACCCGACCGCAGGCAGCACCGGGCCTGCTCTGGCACAGCCATTTTATGTCAACTCCCCCTACGGAATTGCGCTCGCTCACAACGGTAATCTCACCAATACCGACAGCTTGCGCGAAGACCTGTTTAAAGCGGATTTACGCCATGTCAATACTGACTCAGATTCTGAGGTACTGCTAAATGTTTTTGCCCATGAGCTGCAGCTGCAGGGGAAGATAAAACCGGAAGCTAAAGATGTCTTCCAGGCTGTTAAAGGCGTGCACAGACGCGTTAAGGGTGGTTATGCGGTGATTGGCATGATTGCCAACTACGGCGTGCTTGCCTTTCGTGACCCCAATGGCATTCGCCCGCTGGTGTTCGGTTATCGCGATACGCTGCAGGGCCGGGAATATATGATCGCTTCTGAAAGTGTTGCTCTGGACGTACTCGGCTTCAAGTTGGAGCGAGATGTAGCACCAGGGGAGTGTATATACATATCAGTGGATGGCGAACTGCATACCCTTCAGTGTTCAGATAAAACGTTTTATAGCCCCTGTATTTTTGAGCACGTCTATTTCGCCCGCCCGGATTCTATTATGGATGGTGTTTCCGTGTATAAAGCGCGTTTGCGGCAGGGTGAGAAGCTGGCAGAAAAAATATTAAGACAAAGACCCAATCACGATATCGATGTGGTGATTCCCATCCCTGACAGCAGCAGGGTAGCCGGCCAGGCGATGGCTCAAAAAATGCGCGTTAAATTTCGCGAAGGTCTGGTGAAGAACCGCTACATTGGTCGAACCTTTATTATGCCTGGCCAGCAGATGCGTCGTAAGTCGGTGCGACAAAAGCTGAATGTTATCGACTTGGAGTTCCGCGATAAAAACGTCATGTTGGTAGACGACTCCATTGTGCGTGGTACCACCTGCCAGCAAATTGTGCAGATGGCTCGCGATGCAGGTGCGGCGAAGGTGTATTTTGCATCCGCCTCACCAGCGGTGCAGTACCCTAATGTTTATGGAATCGATATGCCTTCCGCCAGCGAACTGATAGCACACGGAAGAACGGTCGACGAGGTGTGTAAGGAGATCGGCGCTGACTGGCTGGTGTATCAGGATATTGAAGACCTGATTGCTGCCTCTGGCGAGGGTAATCCGGACATCCCCATATTTGATTGCTCCGTGTTTACGGGTGAGTATATTACTGGTGATGTGGATAACCTGTATCTCGATCGGCTCGATAAAGCCCGCAATGACAATGTGCGCGCAAAGCAGCAGTCCCTTTGGCCGAATGATAATGGTATGGTCGGCATCCATAACGACGGTTAGTGGTCCATCCCCAGCGTTGTCGGGAGCACACCAAAAACCACTAATCTATTCACCTATTTTATTGCGGGACATTAGCGATGAGCGACCCTTTAGATTTCCTCGTCGGGGCAGAACTGGATACCCTTGCGGTGCGGGCGGGACAGTGCCGTGGCGTGGAAGGAGAACACAGCGAACCCATTTACACAACATCCAGCTATATCTTTAGCTCAGCGGCTGAAGCGGCAGCACGCTTTTCCGGTGAGGAGCCAGGAAATGTCTACTCCCGCTATACCAACCCGACTGTCAGAACCTTCGAGCAGCGTATTGCCGCACTGGAAGGTGCGCAAGCGGCGGTGGGAACCTCGTCCGGTATGGCCGCTATCCTCGCTACTTGCATGGCGTTGCTTAATGCAGGTGACCATGTTGTGTGTTCGCGCAGTGTGTTCGGCACTACAACCATGCTGTTTACCAAGTACCTGCAAAAATTTGGCGTTGAGGTGAGCCTGGTGTCCCTCAGTAATTTTGCTGAGTGGCAGAACGCGGTTTCAGCCAAAACGCGCATGCTGTTTGCCGAAACCCCTTCAAACCCTAAAAGTGATGTGGCCGATATTCAGCAACTGGCAGACCTTGCGCATGCCCACCATAGCTTGCTGGTGATCGATAACTGTTTTTGTACGCCCGCCTTGCAGCAGCCGCTGTCTTTAGGCGCAGATATTGTGGTCCATTCCGCAACCAAATATCTGGACGGCCAGGGCCGTTGCCTCGGCGGTGCAGTTGTTGGCTCCGAAGCGCTAATGGAGCAAGTGCTGGGCTTTGTCCGCACCTGTGGCCCAACGATGAGCCCCTTCAACGCCTGGGTCTTTCTCAAAGGTCTGGAAACCCTGCGTTTGCGCATGGAAGCGCATTCTGCCAATGCGCTCGAACTCGCACTGTGGCTGCAGCAGCACCAGGCGGTTGAACATGTTTTTTATGGCGGCTTGGAGGATCACCCCTTTCATCAGCTGGCGAAAAAGCAGCAGCGCGCGTTTGGTGGCGTACTATCGTTTCGCGTAAAAGGCGGGCGGGAGCATTCCTGGAAAGTGATTGATGCTACCCGTGTTGTGTCTCATACCGCTAATCTGGGGGATGTTAAGACCACTATCGTTCACCCGGCCACCACTACACATGGGCGTTTAAGTGATCAAGAGAGAGCTGCAGCGGGAATCTCCGACAACCTTATTCGCGTGGCGGTTGGCCTGGAGGCCGTTTCGGACATACAAAAAGATCTCGACCGGGGTTTGAGTCAACTATAAATTCGTCGCGTTTTTGTCTCGGAAAAATGCGGAGCCCCGTGCATGGGGCCTTTTGTTTTGGGGATAACTATTGCCTGTATTCACTTTACGCAGGCCCTTGTTACGCAAGGCTTTACTGAGCTCCTTGCTGGCGCTTGTGCTGCTTGCCAACACCTGGGTGCTGCTTTACTACCAGCTGCCGGGAAGCAGCTACCTCTGGAGTACACTCCATAACGCCGGTCACTCGCTGGTATTTCTTGGTTTAACCCTCAGTTTGGCGCTGATTATTCATCGATTGCTCGGTGCCCGACGCTTGACAAAAACTTCGCTGATTGCGGCCTTGTTAAGTCTCATTTTTGGTGCTGTTGTTGAGCTTATTCAAAGCCGGGTTGGCAGAGAGGCCAGCTGGTCAGACTTTGCTTTGGATCTGCTTGGCGTGGCCGCTGCTCTTTGTTTTTATCGTGGTATTTATGTTTCTCGAAAGCGGGCCAGAGCCTTGTTGTTCTCGCTCTGCGCACTGCTGTTATTTTTCAGCCTGGTAAAACCCATCAAGCTCGCTGTAGCGCAGCAGGTGAGGCAGAGCAATTTCCCTCAAATAGCGGGTTTTGAAAGTTACTGGCTGAATCAGTATTTGAAGCCCATGTACGGCGCTAAACTGTCTGTTATTGACGCTTCTGCTTTTTGGCATGGTAAACAGTCGCAAGTACTGAAAATTGAGATGCAAGCGGCTCCTTGGCCGGGGGTGATGATCAGAGAAGTGGAGCCAGACTGGTCGGGGTTTACAAAGTTTAGTTTTGAAGCCTTCAACCCCACCCAGAACCCGGTGAAAATTGTCATCAGAATTCACGACAGGCAGCACAATGGCCGCCACAGTGACAGGTTCAATAGAACCATTAGTCTTGCTCCCGGTGCAAACCTGATTCAGCTATCGCTTTCATCCGTGAAAGAGGCGCCAAGGGGACGAGAGATGGATATGCACAACATCCGGACAATCATGTTCTATTCTTATCAATTGAAAGCACCGCAGGTTTTGTACTTAGACGATATTCACTTAAGTCCCTCTGTGCGCCTCATGTCACCCTGACAGGTAACCAGCCTATGAACCTGATGATTCAGCAAATTATTAACAGTGTTGGCCAAATTCTGCTTGGTAAGGAAGAGCAGGTGAAGCTCGCGGTAAGCTGTTTGCTGGCCAAAGGTCATTTGCTGATTGAAGATCTCCCGGGTATGGGCAAAACAACACTTGCTCAGTGTCTTGCGCGGGTGCTGGGCCTGGAATATGAACGTGTTCAGTTTACCAGTGACCTGCTGCCGGCGGATATTCTCGGTGCAGCGATTTTTGACCGGGAGAGTTCATCCTTCAATTTCTTGCAGGGGCCTGTGTTCACACAGGTGCTGTTGGCAGATGAGATTAACAGAACCACACCCAAAACCCAGAGCGCCTTGCTGGAGGCCATGGAAGAAAGGCAAATCACCATCGAAGGAGAAACTCGCCCCTTACCAGAGCCGTTTTTTGTCATCGCCACGCAAAACCCCCTGAGTCAGGCGGGGACTTACCCCTTGCCGGAATCCCAGCTCGACCGCTTTTTGATGCGAATATCATTGGGCTACCCCAACCGGGCCAGTGAGCAGCAACTGTTTAAAGGTGTTGACCCGCGACAGAAGCTGCAGCATATAAAACCGGTTATTGATATGCAAAAGCTGGCGCAGCTTCAGGCACTGGTAGACGAAGTAAATGCCACCGACCAACTGCTTGATTACCTGCAGCGCCTGGTGGACTTTACCCGCAGTGATGAGAGTTTCAGTTATGGTCTGTCGCCGCGCGGTGCCATGGCCTGGTTGCGAGCGGGAAAAGCCTGGGCGTTGATTCATGGGCGCGAGCACCTGTTGCCCGATGATATTCAGCAGGTGATGTCGTCTGTTGTTGGTCACCGGGTGAGGGGGGTGCATTCACATAATGTTGCTGGAAAGCGTGAAAAGGCGCGCTCATTGGTAGATCACATGCTAACAAGTGTCGATGTGCTGGCGGCCTCGTGAGTTTTTTACTGGGCATCTTGCCATTCACGCTTACTCTGGCGACATGTGAGTAAAGAGGCTCAGCTATGAACACACCTGATCAAGCTGACTCATCATCAGATAAAAACGGTTTGATCTTCCGCTATTTTCAGAATCGTTTTTTCAGTTTTATTGATAAGCGAGTACCGCGGGCAAATCAACATCGCTTAAACCGTAAAAAATTATATATTTTTCCTTCTAAGCGCGGTTTCGGCCTGCTCACGGTTTTGGTGTTGTTATGGCTTATTGGCACCAACTATCAGAATAATTTAATTCTCGCTTTGGCTTTTTTGCTTACCAGCGTGTTCGTTGTAACCATTTTGCAGACTCACTCCAACCTGTCGCAGTTGAATATCGAATACCTCGGTGCAACGCCGTCCTTTGCCGGTGAAGAAGTGGAATTTACATTTGAGCTTTCTACGCGCTCGCGGCGTTTTACCGATAACCTGGAAATTGCCTGGCAGCAGGCAGATGACTTTGTTGCAAATATCGATGTTAGTCCCGATGAAAATCTGCGGGTTGGTATTCCAGCGAGCGCTTTAAGGAGAGGTTGGTTCCGTCCCGGAAGGATGCTGCTGCAGAGTTATTTTCCCCTCGGCATTGTTCGTTGCTGGTCATGGCTAAATTGGGATATTGCGGCGCTTGTCTATCCTGCTCCTATGGAGTATTCATTACCCGGATGCCTGCAAACCGACAGCGATGGCGAGGGAGAGCACCCTGTGCCCGGTGGTGAGGACTATGGTGGTTTAAAAGAGTATTCGCCCGGTGACCCCATCAAGCAAATTGCCTGGAAAGCCTTTGCTCAGGAAAAAGGCCTGTTTGTTAAAGAGTTCAGTCAGAATGTTTCTCAGGAGAAGTGGCTGGTATACAGCGACATCCCCTTGAGCGCCCCTGAGATGAAGCTTTCGGTAATGTGCTATTGGGCTTTGGAGTTCAGCCGTCGGGACGAATTTTTTGGTGTAGACTTGCCTGGCAAGGTAATAGAGCCAAACAAAGGCGAAAACCATCGGCGGGAAGTGCTGGAAGCGCTAGCACTGTTTGAGAATTAAGCGATGAAAGCCCGGAACACTGTTAGCAAAATACAGAGCAGCAGCGGTGACAGCGCAGGCAAATTTGCATCTTCAAGTGTAAGCCGCAGCGCGCTCGCCTGGATTTTTATTGCTCAGGGAGTTGCCATTCTGCCCTTGTTCCTATTTATGCCCAAGTGGCTGATGGCTATATGGCTGCTGGCGATAATTACCCGAGTGCAGGTATTTCGCGGTGTTTGGCCGTTTCCCGGTAATGCCGTAAAAATGAGCCTGGGTGTTGCCGGTATCGCCGGCTTGTACTGGAGCTTCGGTGGTAAAGTCAGCGTAGAACCAATGATTGGTTTTCTGCTGCTCTCCTTTGTACTGAAGCTGGTGGAAGTTCGACGACGTGTCGATGTGTTACTGGTTTTATATATTGGTTTTGTCGCGGTCGCCGCGCAATTGTTGCTGCTTCAGAGCTTCTGGATGAGCCTCTATTCTCTGCTTTCATGCATGGTTTTACTGGCTGCCTTGCAATCCGTATTTCAGCACCGTGCTGTTTCCGTGTTTCAGCAATTGCGTGATGCAGGCGTCTTGTTGCTAAAAGCGATACCCGTAATGCTGATTCTTTTTCTGGTGATGCCTCGCCTCGGTCAGTTTTGGGCGGTGCCCTCCATGCAGGGAGCAGCCAAAACCGGCTTTAGCGACAGCATGTCGCCGGGAGATTTCAGCCGGTTAGTTCAATCTGACGATATTGTTTTTCGCGCCACCTTTAAAAGCGAGGAAATTCCTCCGCCCAATGAACGCTACTGGCGTGGTTTGGTTCTGGAACAGTTCGATG